>Ga0265294_10004508_pt1 | contig 17384 bp, 21 predicted proteins | sample MunlanPumphouse3_FD_192504 | JGI IMG/M metagenome (GOLD analysis project Ga0265294, IMG submission 192504) | Groundwater microbial communities from a municipal landfill in Southern Ontario, Canada - Pumphouse #3 | ecosystem: Environmental > Aquatic > Deep subsurface > Groundwater | place...
CCACCGTATGCCTTGGTACCGTAAAGTCCTGATGAGTATGCTGTAGACGTTCCTGCAACATCGTTATGATCATGAGAATCAGCTCCTGCAGTCGATGGGTCAGTATTCCCACTAAGTGGGAAATAACCATTCCAAGCCGACTGTTGAGACCAATTTGCAGACGGGGCTCCATCGAAGAAACATACGATGTTTTGGGGTGCTGCATCGGTTTCTGCTGTTGTATAGTAGAATCTGGTTTGGACGTATGCGGGTATTATAGTGCTGCTGCTGACGCTTGCCGCCTCTGCAGTATGATTATGACTCGCATTAACTACAATGGGAACCGACCATACAGCAGCATAGTCAACTGACTGAGCAGATGAAGTATCAGCAAGAGGTGCTGATACTGTATGATCAGTGTGGGTTGATCTTCCACCACTTGATCCAGGGTTTCCGAGTTTTATTAGGCAGGTGTCACATGCAGTTAGTCTCGAAAATCCGCTGTATGATATCGTTGCGGTGGATAGTACGACCGCTCCGGCAGGGAAACACTTTACAGTTGCTTCCCAAACTGATGCATCCATGTACCATAATGACAACGTATAGTAAAGTGGGTCGTTGTCCGAACTTCCTGTAGATGACGAAGAAATTGAATGGCTGTGGTTCTTCAATGCACTTACACCACTTGTATAAACTGTATATGTAGAAGTTGCGTTGCCCGAAGATGCCGCCGTCGTCGTATGTGTATGGTTAGTATTACCGCTCGTCGTTCCGTGTCCTGATCCGGCGCATCTTACATACCGACCGTCATATGTACTATTACGTGTCCAGGGTGAAGCAAGGTTCCCGGTTGCCAGGATATATATATTAACCATTTTATTCTGTCTCCAACATCTCCTTCAGGTGATCTCTTCTCATATTCAGTATAGTGACCCCATTTGCATTCGGAGGAGCTGTCCTGATTGTAAAGTGATATGCCGATATCGCCTTCTCCATTTCCTCCTGCGAGATGATCTCCTTCTCGATCAAAATCATGACAAGTGCCGTCATGACTGACTGATACCGGTTCATGTAGACAACGAACTCATCTTCTGTGAAAATTCCGTTGGGATGAGTCTTCGTCCCAACAATCAGCAAATCAATCAGTCCTTCAAGTGTTGCAGCATCTTCACACATTACCGGTATCGGACGTTCGGGTCTCTTACTTAATTGTTCTAACAAGCTTGCAACATCAACTTGCTCTTGGGTCTTACGGACCCCTTTTCCTATTTTACTTATGATATCACCGTCGGTATTTTTATCCTGACATGCAGGACACAATAATCCCCGGAAAGATTGGTTCCCGATGGGGCTATTCGAGAAAATTTCAATCGGACGTTATCCCCTGCAGCCCATGTCAGCGTTGCAACGGTCTCGGTCCAGGTATGGATATCAAGCCTGTCTTGTGTTGCATTGCACAACTTGTTACCGCTCGTCTTCGACGAATATGCTGCATCCCATGATTCGTTTGACGTCTTCGCAGAATGATAAACCTTGAACTGCACATACTTGCTTGAAGCAGCTGTCAGAGCATAACCAGTAACCTCGAAAGTGACGGTTCCTGTGGTATCAATGTCATCCGGAACCTTCATATCACTCTCGATAAACTCCTCGGTCGTCTGGTCGAATTTGTAAACATAAGTATTACCGTTAATGCCTGTATCCCATCCGACTTCTGGAGCATTGCTCGCGGGAAGATTCCAGGTACCTGCGGGGGCATCCCATATCCGAGATGTTGTTAACTTCGACCATGCAGCCTCGGAAGCTCCCTGTTTCAAGAAGTAATTCTGGGTTCCTTTTGCAAGCACGCCCCACGCCGAGGACTTCCGGATGAGAAGGTCTCCCTGAGCGCTTCCGATTGCTTCTAAAATCGATGCTATCGATGCCCACGACGGGTTTGCAGCTGCCCCTCCTGTCTTCAGTACATATCCAGCAGTTCCTGGAGAGAGAACAGTCCACCCGGACCCACCCCTGATGATAATCTGACCCTGAGTATTCCCGAGAGCAGCAAGTACGGATGCAATCGATGCCCATGATGGATTTGCTCCAGCTCCACCTGTCTTCAGAATGTATCCAGCGGTGCTTGCAGATAGAGCAGTCCACCCAGATCCATCCCGGTAAAGCATCTGACCCTGTGTATTTCCAATAGTAGCAAGAGCAGAAGCGACCGTGGTCCACACCGGATCATCAGATCCCATCGAAAGGACTGTGTTTGCTGATCCCTTTGCCAGGCGGCTCGGATAGTTAGCCCCCCGGTACATAATGTCTCCTCTGGTAGTCAGAATATTGAGAGGGAGCTGTGCAGCTAACATGGCAATGTCATCAATATCAGCATTTAAGATTGTAGTAACACCATTTGCCACATATATTCTTGCAAGAATGACACCAGCCGGGATAGAAGCAGTAGGAGCCGGAGTATGCATCTTTTTGAATAATGTTTCTCCAGTGGGCAGGATAGATGCAGCAGTTCCTTTTGCAATTAGACATGCTCCAGCTGCATTAACATAGACAACATCGAATCTCGGATTAGTTGCATCTGCTGCATCTATACTGAGATTACCACCAGCAACTGGTAGATATGCCCCGTTATATATAACAGATCCTGTATCTATCGTAATACCCATGTCGGGGACCGTCTTCTCGTGGACATCACATCCAGTAAGAACAGCATAACCATCGTTAGCACGATTCTCAGAGAACTTGTGAGCATTAGTATATATTTCCCCTTTAGCAATGTTAATAGTTCCTATCGTTGCCATATCTTTACCTCATAATTTCATACTGGATCGAATCTTGTAATACCGACCATGATGTTCCCGGTCCACTGTGATTTATCAACCTTTACATCACTCTTTAATGAATTTATAAATATCCTGTAGGTTCCGATGTACTGAGCATCCTGAAGAACTTCTTCAATTGCATCAACTACTTCTCTACAGTGTTGATCTGTAGAACCGTAACCAGTAAGAACCATAACATGGGCAGTTACATCTGACTTTATATACCTTCTTATCTGAGATCTGAAGTATGATTCCTGGGATGCATTCTCGATGGTAACCCCGACAACAGTCTTATGTCCTCCATCAAGTTTGGTATCTAGTCTGGGAAGTTCGGCAATCAGTTTTCTGTCAGTCAATGTTCGCACGGTATCATCGGCTACCAACAACCCCATAATAAACTCGATCGTTGTATCTACCATCAGTCATCACCGTCATGTTTTTCCGATGCTCTAAAGGTGTGTTCTGATGGAATGAACCTAGGAGGGATACACACTACATCAAAATCAGATGAAGGTACGAATACCTTGCCTTCGTATGGATTGACTGAGTAATTCCCTATTGGTTCAACGGTAAACTCCATATTCTTATATATGGGAGCATTGAACGGGAGTCTTACATAATGAATAACAAAGTCAATGAGACCAACCTGTGTAAGAGGTAGTCCGGTTGCCATCCCATCTATAGTTGAGAATGTACAGTTATATGGATCGCTCTCGACCTGCCAGAAGATCGGTTGGAACGCACCGTCAATAGCATTCACTTCAATTGTAGTTCCAGTATCAAATCTAGTAGGTATTATGCTACTGAGAGTGTCAAAGTAATTTGTTGAATAGCATGTCTCATCGGGGTCAAGTGTTATATTTTCAGTGACAGCGTCTCCATTGTAGATCCCTACCAACTTGATACCAGTGATATCTGTAGTATCTGCAACGGTCATTTCTACTTTAAATGTAGTACTTGGTTGCACTGTAGACGGTACCATGGAGATACTTACGGCTCCACTGTACAGATTGTTCGTATTCGATAGAATCGTCATCTTGTGAGTATAACGTAGCCTATTTACAGCCATAAAGACCCCTTATCAGGATAACCAGAGCGTAAAAAAGAGGACGATAGCAACACCTAGTAGATGTTGCTTGTCTCCTGCGAATCGTATCCATCTTCAGCGAAGTCAAATGTTGATATCCCGGTGATCTTATACCGATCAGGATAGTTCTTGTGATCCTTGGTATAGACGAGGTCATTTGCGGTATAGCTCGATCCCGGTCTCCGACCAACCCTATCAGCCTTCTGAATCTGATCAAGCATCTTATCGAGGGCATCTCTCGGAGATGTCTTCTCACCACGCGAGAACGATACTCCTCCACCCATCGACTGAGACCTGAAATTCCAGTCAGGATTACCCATCTCATAGTAGTCCGCCACAAGGTGACAGAGCGCAGCCTTCTCTTGCCTGTCCGTCAGAACAATAGATCCTCTCCCAATTAAGATGCTCTCTAACTCATCGAGAGCAAGATCCGTAAACATCTCGAAGTCATCATACAGTATCTCTGCTGTCGTATTTACTGGAGGAGTATCATTTGACTGGTCATATGTTTGTACCGATATATATCTGTACAGGACCCTGAATACTGGAATCAGACTCGGAATATTGAACCTGATCTCATATGGAGCCTCCACCGTTATGGTAACGGCATCTCCAAGAACTCCATCTTCACCCTCCAGTTGCACAAATGCCTGAAGAATGTACTCCCCGATCTCATCGAGATACCCTACCGTAGTTACACAGTATATACTGCTTGTTTCTCCATACTGAAGTGCATCCCACTCCTCCTCGGCTCCACTCGGTTTCCTGACCATTATCTTCAGGTCAATTGCCTCGGAGAGATCAATTGCAGTATTCAATATTATTTGCTTATTAATATCATTCTGATATAATGTCATACATCTGACTCCTTCCTAGTAGGTTTACTGTCAATATTTGAATCTCTCAGTACACGCAATATGATATCAGATTCTCCACTTCCATTCCTGTCGTGTATATTAGAGTTCATTATAACAGGTCGGTTGATTACGAGGTCCGGATCTGCATCAGAATCTCCTCTGAATCCTATTACCGGAGAGTACAGTCTAATTATCTCCGTTATGAAGTGAGCATCGAGTATAAGATCTATATCTAACAGATCTACAATATAAGATCCGGGTGTTGCTTTTATCCGGTAATGATGGATGAAGTCGGCATCACCCCAACTCAAACTGTAACTTCCAGGTTCTGCCGTAACCCGGCTTCCCTTCAGTCCTCTTACATCCGCACATTCTATCAGGAAAGATCCGACCGGGGCGTGCATGATATTGTATTTTCTTAGGATCGCATCTCCCATGACAATATCATAGTTACCAATATCGACACCAACCCGTCTACCGTACAACCCTCTCCCTTCAAGGAATGTAGCATTGAATGTCCCTGTATCTACGGTGATTCTACCGTCCTTTAGAAGACGAGTTGCTCCTCCTTCGATACTAAATGAACCCATCTCCACAGATATCCGGTTACTCTTCCGGAGAGCAGCATCAACAAAGCTCAGCGAATACGACCCCGGTGTCACAGGGAGCCTTCTTCCGTACAACACGTCTGCATATTCGGAGACTATGGAGTATGTACCAACAGGAGATCTTAGTATGAGATGCTTAGTTAATTCCGTGTTGCCAGGAACGATGTTAAATTCTCCGATCTCAGGGAATACCTTCCGTCCATAATAGATGCCTATGTCCATCCCGGCGACTTGGTAGGATGTTGAAGAGTCCACTCTCAATATACTGTCTTTCAACAGTCGTGTATCTGACCCGGCAATCGTATACTCTCCTGGGGTTACTCCGATACGTCTATCCGCCCGGATTCCAGCTGACCCCATAGATATATTGAAGCTTCCAGTCTCAACCGGAAGCCGGTTGCTCTTTAGTATATCAGCATCTGCAAACAAAACCGAGTACGATCCTATCGGAGCATGAAGAACCTTGCCCCGTCTGAGTATAATCGTTCCCAGAACGACATCATACTCTCCAGGCGTTACCTGTAGAACTCTATCATGAAGTAACTGCGTTGTCTCATACGCATGTGAATACGAGCCTACCTCTGGAGCAATTCTGTAGCCATGTAGAAGGTCATGATTATTCCCGGTTATGCTGTATGTTCCAGGCTCTACGGTAAGCAGCCTTCCTCTAAGTAGATCGGCATCATTACCGGCAATAGTAAAGGTTCCGATATCCGGTCGTATCAGGTTGGTCTTTAAAAGTGATGTATCTATTCCATTTATCTCAAACGATCCGACCGGACATATCATTTTCTTTCCCCGTCTGAGGATCGCATCTACAAATGTTACCAGATATGATGATGATGGGTCTATGTTAAGTATCCAGTCTTTCCTGATGGAGACATCTCCAGCGATTGTGTAATTTCCAACATCGACTGGAATCCTCCGATCATGGTACATTGCACCATCAACAAAAGATAGACTATAGCTACCCGGACTGGCAAAGAGCTTATATCCTCTCAAGAGATTAACAGGGTTACCTGCAACTACATATGATGGAGACCCATCTATAGTTATCTTCCATGTCTTCCTGAGGGATACATCGTTCCCGGAAATATTGTAGGTCCCGGTTTCTACATTTATCTTCCTTCCATTATATATTCCACATGGATTAAATGAAACTGAATATGAACCAGGGGTAACAGATATCCTGAGATCCTTCTTCAGTGTGACGTCGTTTCCAGTCACCTGGTAGGTTCCTACCTCAGAGGATACCTTCCTCCCATGTTTAAGATTAACATCAATAAAATTAGATGTGTAAGATGCCGGTTCTACGGTTATCCTCCATGCCTTCCTAAGCGATACCGGAGACCAGGAGATGGTGTATGCCAACGGCTGAATAGTCTGGTCGACGGATGAGACCCCGCCCATCCAGAACCCGAGCAGAGATCTGAATCCACCTCCCATCTACCTGTCCTCCAAAAAAGGTATCAGGTGATCTAGGTCACCGTGAATACAGCACCGCTTACATCGAAGTCGATGGTAAAAGTCTCACCGTCGTTGAGGGTTACTGCCACCCCGTAGTCAAGCCATGCTATCAGAGCATCACTTGCATGATCATCATTGTAGAGAACCACATATTGGAAGGGTCCGACAGTCCCACCTGCTGCAGTAATTACCTTATCAACACCGTATACAGTTCCGACGCCCGCTACTTCAGAGTAGGTATTCTCGATATCTACTCCTCCATCCGGATAACCGTGTTCTGGAGTAATCTCTGCAAGATCTGTTTTAATGTCATCGTCTGATGCAGATGGAACTGCATTGCTCAGATATGCCTTTATAGTGTGGGTATTTAGGTTATGTTCACCAACACCCAACCTTCCAACAAATTTCTGGAACTTGTTAAACGTAGCCAATTTACATTCCTCCTATATTACATCATCGGTAAAAAACAATCAGGACGGGTCGCTCCCCGTGATCGGCTCTGCATCTGAATCCAACGTGACCTCAGATGCCCATGCCTGTGTGCTGTCGTCCTCCTTCTTGACAGACAGAGTCGTACCCAGTATGCTCCACTTGTTACGCAAGAACCTCAATGCGTTCAGCGGGCTCCTTGAAGCCTCCCCGGAAACCTCGGACATATCTCTCTTGAGAAGAGCATCGGCATTCTCCGTAGCCGTAGGCACATCGCTGGATGCAGCCGGATCTACAGGTAGGTTGTCAGTCTTTGCCTTGATGTCATCTGCAATCCCATCAATAGTGGTCAGCGTTCCGGGGAGTGTTGTCCCCGTGTCTTCCAGGATATCGTCTACCTTCCCATCAACCGTTGCAAGCCCTGCAGCGGTTGCCAGGGCGGATACATCTGCCTTGTAGTCATTCAGAGTCTCGGATGGGACTGCATTCTGATTCTTTAGTCCAAATGACCCTGCCCCGTCATGATCTGCAATTGCTTCATCCCAGACAGCATCTGCATTCTCAGCTGCCGTCGGAAGGGTATCATGACCCGCGTCCATCTCTGCTTTGGTAGGTGGATCATAAGCTTCAAGAGCATCAGCACATTCCGACTGTACCTCAGCATCCCAAGCTGCATTCCATGGGATTGCTGTAAGACCCGCACCATCCACACCAACTTGGGTCTGCAGATCCTGAGTATCAGCCTCAATATCCGTCTCCTTGTTTCTGATCGCTTCAAGTGTATCAGTTCCGGAATCCCAAGCAGCACCTTTTATTGCCGTAAATGCAGAATCCATCTCGGTCTTGGTGGGTGGATCGTATGCATTGAGAGCATCAGCACATTCCGACTGTACCTCAGCATCCCAAGCTGCATTCCATGGAATTGCTGTAAGTCCTGCTCCCGCAGCCCCGATCACAGCAGTATCTACCAAGATCGCGTCAACAACAGTATCAACAGTTGAAAGTGCCGAAGCCGTAGCAAGTGAACTATGCCCAGAATCCATCTCAGCTTTAGTAGGTGGATCGTATGCATTGAGAGCATCAGCACATTCCGACTGTACCTGAGCATCCCAAGCTGCATTCCATGGGATCGCTGTAAGTCCTGCTCCTGCAGCTCCTATGACTGCAGTATCTGCCAGGATATTATCTACAATACCGTCGATCGTTGCGATAGTACCTGATTCCGTTACGATAGTCACCGGGATAATTACAACACCGGATGTAGATGACTTTCCAGCAAGCGTAATCGTATTGCAGGTCATCTCAGTCGTTGTCAAAGTTATTTTGTAGACACCGGGGGCGTTCGTAGGGTCAACTTCTGACGCTGCATTTGTGGGGGCGGCTGCAGTGCCATCTTTTATAACTCGGAGCGTGAAGTTTCCTACATTCCCTGTCTTACCTACATTATTCGTAGTATCCCACGCAACGAATGTAACAACAATTGACTTACCCTTTATTGCCATGATGTGTCACCTTTAGCTTGAACCAGCATATGTTACTACTCTAACCCTCGCAGTTGTAACTGATGTGGTTAATGTTCCAGTACCAATAGCACTGGTAGACACCTCGGATACTGTCATGGACATCGGATTCGTGAAATTGACGCCATTCTTATGCCGCCACAGGTAATACGTGCCTGGATCGAGGTTGAACGTAACATTTCCAAAGGCATCAGTAATACCATGTGCTACAATATCAACATGACCTGAATCGGTTGATACCCAAACATGCGCATTTGAGATCGGTAGCCCATTATCGCTCAGTGTCAGGTTATACAGACATGACAGGATTCCCATTCCAAGCTCTCTGGTAGCATCAGAGATCGGACAATTCAGGTACTCTCCAAAAGAGTCACTTACAGCATGTCCAGCCTGAAGTTCATCCCAGACTGCATCAATAACATCGTCAGCAACCTTAGCAGCGGTGATCGCATCAGCATCGATCTTTGCCGCCGTAATTGCTCCGTCGATCAGAGCAACCTCTTCGGAGTCCAGGGTAGCAACAACATCTCCACCACTGAATGCGATCTGATCGGTCTGTGCTTTTATGGCAGCATCCACAACTGCAACCTTATTCAGGGAATCATTGGTAGCATCGTAGGTACCACCGTCGTTATCATCGACGATCTTTGTGATCATACCGGCGATGGTAGCAGCACCACCATCAATCGATACACCGGTCCCTATCTCAGCGGTATCAATCAATATCGAACTTGCTATAGCATCAATTACTTCGATGTTATCAGATACCTCATGCAATGAGTCAGTTCCTGCATCATAATCAGCTCCACCGTTGTCGTCTGCAATCTTAGTGAGCATCCCGGCGAGAGTTGCTAGTCCACCATCAAGCGCCACTGGAGTGCCTATAGCAGTTGCAATATCACCAATTTCGCTATCGACATAATCGTCAACAGCGTCAACAGCATCACGTACCTTGTTAAGGGAATCGTAGGTAGCATCGAAGTCAGCCCCGCCATTATCATCGACGATCTTGGTAAGCATCCCCGCTAGGCTTGCTACTCCCCCATCAACAGCCACCGGAGTTCCTATAGCAGTTGCAAGGTCACTAATTTCGTTATCGACATAGTTATCGATGACATCAATAGCATCACGTACCTTGTTCAGCGAGTCTGTAGTCGCATCGAAGTCAGCCCCACCGTTATCATCGACGATCTTGGTCAACATGCCAGCCAGGGTAGCAGCTCCTCCATCGACGGCTACCGGGGTACCGATCTCAGCTACCTCAGCATCGGTCTTCAGTGTCCTTATAAGGATTGATACGGTCTTTGCATCAACTGTAGACGTCTTGACCTGGATCATGGTGTAGTCTTTATTTATCTCGGCTCCATCAATGTCAAGATAATAGACCCCTGTGGCTCCTATCTCAGCTGCCTCGTGAGTGCAGTCAGAGAAGCTAGGTGCAGCCCCTCCATGATCTGCAGTATCCCAGGATGCATACTCCGAGTCAAGATCTGCAGCAGCGGTAACGAAGTCCCGGTCTGCATCAAGGATCGGAAATACCACCCTCGTATCGACGTTCTTCTTCCTGAAAATTTCCATATGACGCTCTCCTGTCTAATCACGTTAATGGAGACGTAAAACACCGAAACCCTTTTATGGAACAAAGCAGAAAACCCCTCCCTTAAGGGAGGGGATGAATGCGTGTCGTAAAGTTTAAATACTATGATAGCATAGGTAGATTGTTAACTGAATCGCAAATCGGAAGATGCTGGCGATTCAGTTGAAACATAGTAAATAAACTCAGATTGGGATTACAATCTGTCAGCGTAAGAGGCTGTAGAAGCTCCGTTCTTCAGGGCGGGGAGTAATCACATCATAGATGAATACAGATCCGTGATAGAAAAATTCAGGGCGCAAACTCCGGTCTTTAGGCGGGAGTAAGCCCCGCTCTTTAGGGCGGAGAGGAAGTCACGAACGGGCAAACCTTCTTTGTGAACGGAGCCGACCTCATAGAATCTGCTTATTCTGCAGATCGCTATACAGAAGAGTCCAAAGTTACGAAGACCGAGATGGCAACCATTCTCATGAAGAGCTATCATGTCCCCTTCACGGTAACATTTGTGAAGCAGGGAGGAGAGGAACGTACCCTTAGAGGGCTTCTCATCGAGCCCGAGCCTGTCATGGGTAGGTCGAAAGTGGAAGATTTGGACATCACCGGAAGCAAGCAGAGCAGATTCCGTCTCGTTGATCATCGATCTCTCATATCGTTGATCGTCGGTGGAAAGAAGTACATTCTGAAAGGATGATGCGAATGCCGTGATTCGGGGAATGAAACTCGCCGGGATTCGGTTTACAGAGATCGGAAGACGTGTCAATCACAACGAAAGATTCATCGATATCTGATAGAAAATTTCAGGGCGCAAACTCTGGTCTTTAGGCCGGAGTAAGCCCGTACAACACCTATAAATAGTATCCATAACCAAAATATGTCGTGGAGATGCGTTCTACTCGACATAGCAGGTATAACATCAATTACCATCTGGTCTGGATACCAAAATATAGGAGACCGGTACTAACTGCGAAGGTAGCAACGGATTTGAAAGAGATCCTAGAGGAGATCGCACAGTCCAAGGGGATTGAAATTTTAGGGTTAGAAATCATGCCAGATCATATACATCTCTTCATTTCGTCGCCTCCACAACATGCTCCCTCGCTGCTTGTTAATTGGTTCAAAGGTATCAGTGCCAGGATCTACAACCACAGATGGGGTGCACCATACCTCCGGTGGACGAATTCGTACTTTGTTGGAACGGCTGGAACTGTAACCGCTGAAACAATAAAGCAGTACATCGAGGAGCAAAAATCAAAATGAGATCTGCCTACAAGTTCCGAATATACCCCAATCAAAAGCAGGTAGCAGAGTTAGATGAGACTCTTGAAATCTGCCGGAACTTGTGGAATACAGCACTTGCAGATCGAAAGGCTGCGTGGGAGAAACGCGGTGAGACCCGATCTTACGAAGATCAGGCATATATCCTTGTTCGCGAGAAACAGAGAGATCCCGATCTTAGAAAGGTCCATTCTCATGTTCTTCAAGATGTACTTCGCAGGCTAAAGAAGGCAATGGACAGCTTCTTCCGACGGGTGCGAGAAGGCGCTAAGAAGAAGGGGTATCCGAGATTCAAGAAACGGTACACCTCGTTCACGTTTCCGGAATCGGGGTTCAAGCTTGAAGGCACCAGGTTGAAGTTGTCGAAGATATCAGGAACTATTAGGACCTTTGTCCACCGACCGATCGAAGGTAATATCAAGACGTGCACCATCAAGAGGGACGGAACGGGTGCCTGGTTCGTCATATTCGTGACCGAGCGAGAAACACCGACACCCACGCCAGTTGAATCTGCAAAAGTCATAGGTGTCGATCTTGGAATTGAGCACGCCGTAACTACCTCCGATGGAGACGTGTACGATTATCCTCGATATTACGTGCAAGCTGAAACGAAGCTGAGGGGTGCTCAGAAATCGTTGCACAGAAAGAAGCTAGGGTCCAAGAACCGGAAGAAGGCGCAGAGACAACTGTCTAGGATAGGAAAAAGAGTTACCAGCTTGCGAGACGAGTTTCTGCATCAGACTTCAAGAAAGCTGGTGGACTCGGCGGATGTCATTGTGTTCGAGGATCTCAATATCGGTGGTATGCTTAAAAATCATCATCTAGCAAAGCACATTCAGGACGTTTCCTGGGGTAAGCTAATACAGTTCACGCAAAGCAAGGCTGAGAGAGCTGGCAAAAGCGTTGTATTAGTAGATCCGAGAAACACATCACAGAAATGTTCGGGTTGTGGTGAGATTGTTCCTAAAGAACTATCTGACCGCACCCATGTATGTCCGCATTGTGGGTTGGAATTGGACAGAGACCTCAATGCAGCGATCAACATTCGCACCCTCGGACTGAGGGGAAGAGCCTGTGGAGAACTGACCTCCGGCTTAGGGTCACCCCCAAGTAAGCGTCAGTTCAGTGAAGCAGGAAGCTCCGCTCTTTAGGGCGGAGAGGAAGTCACCCTATACCGTATAGGAGGAAATAGAGAGTGAGCTGGAGCATGGGTATAAGATAAATGTAGAGTATAACCTAGGATAGGTTTTCCGTCAACAGTATCCTGATGAAGGTCCTCCCTGGAGACATAGACTGGGATATCGTTGTATGGAAGCGTGGTGAGGGATGGACTGGGTTCTCCTACGAACTTGGTACGTGGGTGAAACTCAACGGTCCCCCCATACGGACGCTGGTGATAGATTGAACTTCAATAATATGTTTTTACCTGGAAGGTATTTTTCAAAAGATACATTTGAAGAATCCCTGAAGTTCAACCCCGAGTGTCCATCTTGCAACGGGCATGTGATGTACTTCCATGGGATCACCATCGAACATAACTCCGTTATAATCGTTGCTACATGTAAGAGTTGCAGGAAGAGCATCAGAATCGTTCTGAGAAGCGTCTAATAGCATCTCTATTATGGGTGGTAGATAGTGAAGCAAAAATGTCACCAAAAAGACGACAAAGCAAAGAACCGAATGATGAGCAAATTACAACGCCGATATGGACGACATGTCGACGACTATTTTGATATTGACTTCGATAATGATGAATGAAGGGGGTGAGAAAGGAGCTGGTCGCCGCCACCCCTAGGGCCGCCATCTTCTGTGAGGAGTCTTCGTCAAGTAGTTCTTCAGGTGGTTCTCTGATAATACATTTAACCACAGATTTAAGTTTACACCAATAAGAGAAGAAACCTATATCTTTCTTAATAATTTGCAGATAATCATTATAATCGATGTCTCCCTTCCAAGTTACAACATTAATTTGGTCTTGGCATTGAACGATCACTTTTGATCCGTATATAAAATCATAACTATTCATATAACCCATCCATTTTAGGACGGCACTTCAATCTTACTTAAGACATCTATAATTAAGTCGATGTCTATGCATAACTCTTCTGCCAGCTCAGAAATGTACACTTTTCTATCTCCGGCTTTTTGAATATACATCTCAATTTCTGCTTTTGCATCTTCATAAGATAGTTCTCTTAGAGTTACGATTATAATTTCATCAATATCAGAATGCTTGACAGGGGGTAAAACTGGATGAACCCCACTGCTATAAATACTGTCGTCTTGAGGTGGAAGTCTGAATCTTATCGTCTTTGGTTCATCCCATTTTACTAACGGAATTCTCCCAAAACCTGCGGAGGTATCTATTAAAGGCCGCATTGGTTGAGGATGCTCTACATCTGTAAACGGTAGATTCAAGTAAGTCATATTAATCAGCTAAATTTCGAAGTCCTTTTTGAACTCAGCAACTTTCTCAGTTAGCCAACTTGCCAACTTCTCTGCTTGGTCAGGTGTCATAATGACGCCCGTTTTCATTTCTCTCAAAACTTCACGAGGAACGGTATTGATTCCTTCCGGTTTGAGTTTAAGCTGATCTCCTTCTATGATATGTTCTTCCTCTTCAGGCAATTCCTTATATTCAAAGAAGAAATTGCATATCAAATCACCTCGATGAGTCAGACCACCGTAGGCCCCATTTATATAATGAAGTTTATAATCCTCGGGTTTACTGTAGGTCAACTACCACCCCCTAAAGGGGGTGGCTTGTAGCTGTCTTTCGACGCTACGATTGGCTGGTTGACGGCAGCCTGCTGCGCTGCTCCCAGTTAGATAAAGTAGGTACTCCCAGATATCTGGGAGTTCATACCACCAGGGTATCGTTTATGGGGACGAGCTTCACTCCTACACTGGGCGTGAGTTCGTCACTGATTTTGTTACAGAATTCCAGCCAACCTTCGTCGTCCTTAATGTCATTGACCGTTACCCTCTTCCAGACATCCCAGTCTCCGACACCTGTCAATCTGTCTGTTACAAGAGGCTTTCCGGTTGTGCTATCAATTATCCGACCGTAGAAGGTTACATTGTCACCACTCATGTCAATTACACTATCAAGCGAGACATCTCCATCTTCACCGATAAGGATCACGGAATCCGAGACGAATTCAGCATCTCCCTTGATCTTTGTAACCATCATTTCCTGAGCAACACCGGCACCCTTCGTTCTGTATACTATTTGTGTCATCCGGGTTCCATCGCCACCCTCAATCACCACAGATTGATGGAACGTCTTCTCACCCGATGCGTCACTTCTCGTAGATGAATACTCTACATATGTTGCATTAGTAGCTGAAAATCTTCCCATTGCGTCGTTGCTATACGTCTCCTGATTGATCTTACCGGACCCAGAGATCCGGTTATCGATCTGGACATCCCCTAACCCGAAGAGGACATATCCTCCGATCAGGATAATCAGGACACCAATGATCATTGCATTTCGTTTGAATGTACTGTTCATAGGATTTCTCCTTAAAGCTTGTGGTCTCTCATCAAACCAATATTCCGTCCATATTCGTCGAACATCCCTTGAAGTTCGGTCGTATCGAGATTGTTAGTCTCCGCGAGGTGAAGTACCGCCACCATAAACTTAGACGTTATCTCATCATTCTTTACAGCTATTGCAACTATGCTCCTGAAATTCTTGCGGGCACAGTCCCAAATTGTCCAGAAGAACGCTAAGCCAACTACTGTAATTATCCCAAGCTCAAATAATAATACCGCTACATCTGGGGCCATTAATACTCTCACCGAACCGGCTAATATCTCCACCAGGTTCATACCAGGTCAGATTGACATCATCCGGTCCACATACAACGGGTATCATATCTAGCTCGCTATATGTCGGTCCATTATCTCCTCCGCATGATATCATGCAGAATGTCATCAGTATTCCAACGAGCAGGACAAGTCTGTGCACTTCCCCCCACCGCCCACACACTACTCAATTGGTGTCTGTTGATGTGAGTCATGTTGAGGTTGTAATACCTGTGACACGGTCTTACTGCCGATATAGACAGATACAACCGAACCCGCAAAGCCTACCCACATTCCAGCGTTGGATGGGTCTACACCTTCTGGTCGAAGTGTGACGAAAGCCGCCACCGCAAGAACAATACAGCTCACTAACAGCCGCTTCGTTCGTTCTACTGCATCAACCAGACAGTTTATAACCTTCACTACACCATCAGAGTTTATACTCATAGTCATCAATATCCTCCTAAGTTTTACCTTCAATATGATGGATACCGTAAAACAAGCATGTAGAACTGATTAGACAAAAACAGTAATAGCAGACCCATTGAGTTGCTATATACCGGAAAATGGGACGGTGAGGGTAACCTCACACAGTCAGCATCCACCGGAAAAGTCTATCTGATATGTTGTATGAGATGCAGGTACCGTAGACTTCACGGTAATGACTATCTTTGCATATTGTTTCTCAAGTTCTATGACATCGGATGCACCTGAAGCCAATGTTGCGTCTGCCAGGAATGCATACGAAGCGTCTGACCCGGAGTATAGATAGAGCGTTACACTGTATGTCATTCCATTTAATCCAGTGTTCTTTATCAATATGTTCTTATTATTATACCCAAGACACTCCCATTCACTGACAGCTACATATGCATCAGTTGTACTACCATCATCTGTCTTCGATATAGGTATTACGTTATTGGCAAATTTCAAACCCATCTTAATCTCTCCTTAATACGTTACAGATCCCCCAACCGTATACGTAGTGGAATGATCTGTCTCTTTATTCCACACGTAAACCTCAATAGTATCAACAGCCGTTGCAAAGTTTACGTAGAAAACATCTCCGGGAATGATATTGTCTGCGATACTATTGACAACAGTCTCACCGACCAGACGATCCACCCTGAAGTTCATGGGATACGTACCTCCGGTATTTTCAATGCTAACCGAGTGAGCTGTAACAGTGTTCACGTCAAGCGTATAGACCAGGGTCTCGAAGTTCGTAGTTTCCCCATTTTCAGGATCAGGAACCGGGGGTACCGGATCAGGAACCGGGGGAGCATATAAGCTATCCGGGGTAAGCCCGCTATCCAGATACTCCGTATACTGATCATACGTTATATATCCTCTTCTATATGCATCATACAATCTCATGATCGCGCCTCAATGATCTCCCTTCGTCTCAATAATCTCCTCTCTCGCTCAAATACGCGTCCATGATCTCTGCTGCGGTCGGAAGTCGTCCAATAACACATTTTACCCGGTCCATCCAGCCATTAAGACGGAATAGGGTGGTTGAATACCCGCCCAATCCGGTAGGATCAACATTTGATATGGATGCAGATTTTGACGAAATTGAAAACGTGCCAGTTTGAATATCACCGTTTATATATGCAGATACTCAATGATTGCGGGCACGTAATGCCATTCATCTTCCTGTCGACAGTCTTCCAGTGGTATAGCAACAACTTCTTCAGTTTCTGGATCTATAACTGACGTCCCCAAGAGTTCCATGACCGCTTCTTCAGATCCGTACTCATTGACGAGCGAAATCCAATCCATTTCTGAAATCAACGTTACTCCCTCGGTCGGAGAGAGATCAGGGAGAATTGTGACATCGGTATCGGATCGTTCTATGATTGATAACTTTCCGTTTGCTATACAAATGTCGCGACTCATTTTGATACCGCCGGGTTCATTATTTTTCTGGAATCTG
>Ga0265294_10004509_pt1 | contig 17380 bp, 17 predicted proteins | sample MunlanPumphouse3_FD_192504 | JGI IMG/M metagenome (GOLD analysis project Ga0265294, IMG submission 192504) | Groundwater microbial communities from a municipal landfill in Southern Ontario, Canada - Pumphouse #3 | ecosystem: Environmental > Aquatic > Deep subsurface > Groundwater | place...
TGTAAAGTTCTCACTTGCAATCATCTCAAGATGATTTGTTTGTCTTTTTAGTTCTGCTTCAACTATCTCAAATACTTCAATATCTGCTACTTCTAAATTATCGTTTGTTATGTAGTTCATATTTTTCTCCAATTTTTATTTCTCTTCATCTTCACTATGTAAATCAATCTCTTGTTTTACAGGTTTCATTGCTGGAAAAAGTAAAACATCTCTAATAGAGTGTTGATTTGTAAGCATCATTACAAGTCTATCAATTCCAATACCTTGACCAGCAGTTGGGGCCATACCATAAGATAGAGCATTTACAAAATCCTCATCCATCTCATGAGCTTCATCATCTCCACTATCTTTTGCAGCCATTTGAGCTTCAAATCTTCCTAATTGGTCAAGTGGATCATTTAACTCACTAAATGCATTTGCAATCTCTTTTCCAGCTATAAACAACTCAAATCTCTCTGTTAAGTGAGGTTTTACATCATTTCTTCTTGCAAGTGGAGAGATATCAACTGGATACTCTGTAATAAATGTTGGATTAATAAGTTTTGCTTCAACAAACTCATCAAATAGTTCACCTTGAAGTTGTCCAAGATTTAATTTTGAATTTGCTTCAAGTTTATTTGCTCTTAAAAACTCTAAAATTTTCTCTTTATCTTCAACTATATCTTGTGGAACTCCACCAATTTCATATAAAGATTGAATTAGTGGAATTTGTGTAAATTTATTAAAATCTATTTTAAAATCACCATAAGGAAGAATTTTTGGAAGATCTAAATTTTCAAATAGATATTCAAAATACTCAATTGTAAGTTCAATTAAATCTTCATAAGTTTTATATGCCCAATAAAACTCTATTGAAGTAAATTCAGGATTATGTGTTGCATCCATTCCTTCATTTCTAAAGTTTCTATTTATCTCAAATACAGCTTCAAATCCACCAACAATTAATCTTTTTAAATAAAGTTCTGGTGCAATTCTTAAAAATCTATCAATTCCTAAAGCATTGTGATGAGTAACAAATGGTTTAGCATTTGCTCCACCTGCAATTGGATGCATCATAGGAGTTTCAACTTCTAAGAAACCTTTTGCTTCAAAAAATCTTCTAGTAAGTGAAATTACTTTACTTCTAATATGAAAAGTTTTTCTCACTTCACTATTCATAATTAAATCTAAATATCTTTGTCTATATCTTAGCTCTTTATCTTGAATTCCATGATATTTTTCTGGAAGAGGAGATATAGCTTTTGTAAGAATTTTTAAGTTTGTAACAAGAAGTGATAACTCTCCATGACCTGTTACAAATGGATAACCACTAACTTCAACAATGTCTCCAACTTCTACAAATTTTTTGAAAATATCATTATAAAAATTCTCTTCTAAATTATCTCTTGCTACATAAACTTGTAAAACACCGCTTTCATCTTCAATTTTTAAAAAACTAGCTTTTCCCATAAGTCTAAAAAGTTTTATTCTTCCTGATATTGTATAGTTTCTATTCTCATCTCTTTTTGACTCTAATTTAAATACATCACTATTTACATTTAAATATTTTGCAATTGTACAATCTCTTTTACTATCATTTGGGTAAGGGTTTATTCCTAAATTTCTTAAATTTTCAGCTTTCTCTATTCTTTGTTGTATAAATCTATTTTCAAACAATTTTTAATCCTTTTTTAATCCTCTTTATTTTGATTATTAACACTATCAAATCTATCTTTTTGACTTTTTAATTCATCTTCAAACTGCTGTTTTTGTCTATTTAACTCTTTTTCAAACTCTTGCGCTGCTTTCTCTTTTATAAAATCACTTGCTTGTTGCTCCATTTGAACTGCCTCATCTTTTGCACCTTCAATCACAGTTGAAATATCTTCTTGAATCTCTTTTGTACCTTCATTTAGTTGCTCTTTAATAGAGTTTGTATCAAGTTTCATAATGTATGAACCAACACTTATTAAATGTGGCATAACTATAGAGTTTGAGAAATTTTCATCTATTGATTTTTTAAATGAATCAATTGAGTTTATAGCATAAGCTATAATTGAGAAAATTAAAAATACTTTTGCAGCACCAAAAATAAATCCTAAAACTCTATCAAATATTCCAAGTCCACTTGCACTAAAAATCTTGCTAACAATAATACCTAAACTATAAATAACAAACCAAATAGCAATAACAGATATTATAAAACCTAAAAGTTTTATTGTAGATTCATTCTCTATATTTAAAACAGAAGCTACAACATTTCCAACCTCTAAAGATATCCTAGAAGCTATAAATATAGCACCAACAATACCTAAAAGACCAAAAACCTCTTTTATAAAACCTTTAAATAAGCCCTTTAACCCTAAAAAAAGAGTAATTAAAATAATTACTATATCAAACATTGCAATATCTTGCATAAAAGTTCCTTTTTTGAATAATTCGTGAATTTTATCTAAAAAAGATAAAATTAAAGTTTAATTAAAATTTATTACAATGTTCAAGCCTTTGAGGTTTTTACCATCATAAATAAATTTTTTATTCTCTAGTTGTATTGTCAAATTTAATGTTTTTACAAAAAATTCATGAACAGTATATAGACCAAGACCAATTCCATAAGAGTTATGTTTTGTTGTGAAATATGGTTCAAAAACCTTTGGTAAGATATCTTCATCTATACCATTTGCACTATCTTGAATTGATAGCTCTTTATTTGAAAAATCTATTAAAATAACTTTTTTTTCTAAGTTTTTCTCACTGTTTAAAGCATAAATTGAGTTATCAATAATATTTAAAATAGAGTCTGTAAAATCATTTTTATTGCACTCTATCATTAAATCATTATTATGTGTAAACTTACATTCAATACCATTTTCTTCAAAAATTGTTTCAAAAAAAGATATTACACTATTTATAATTTCAACTATTGAAGAGCTATTTTTAGCATCTTTATCAAAAAAAGTAGAGAAGTTTTCTATGGTTTTTGATAATTTTTTTGTATTTAGCATTATTTTATCGCAAGATTCTAAAATCTCATTTTTTTCTAGTTGATTTAACTCCTCTTTTAGTCTCATTCCACTTGAAATTGTACTAATAACACTCAAAGGCTGCCTCCAGTGGTGTGCAATATTATTCAAAGTTCTCTCAATTGCATTTATTTTTGATTGTTGAAATATTAATTTTTGTTCATTTTTCTCTTTTTCAATTTGTAAAATCTCATTTGTAATATCTATAAATGTAATTAAGAAAGTTGAATCAATTTTTTGTGTAGATGCTTTAACACTAAAGTGTCTTAGTTCATTATTTGAGTTTTTAATTGCAACTTTAAATGATTTATTGTTGTTTGTAAATAGATATTCAGCCCAATTTTTACCATCATAAAATCTATTTTTTAGATACTCATCATTTTTCATATCTTCAAATGTATAACATATACAAACATATTTATTCCTAAACTCATCTATATTTTTCACACTTGGAAAGAAGTTAAAAAGTTGTTGATTTGCAGTTACAATTTTTTCACCATCTGTAATAATTATAATATTTGGTTGAGAATCTAAAATGATTCTATTTTTTCTATCTTCATATCTTACATTTTTTATATAGTATGCTAAAAACAGGGCAAAAAGTATTGTTAAAGCTATAAATGAAGCTAAAACACTTTGAATTTTTATATGGTTTAAGCTCTCTAAATTTATGCTATTTAGTTTAATAAAATTTAATATATAAGCTAGATTCTCTCCATTTTCATTAAAGAGTGGATATTTAGATATTAAGTAACCATTTTCAACAATATAAGAATCTATATTTATATATTTTTCAATTCCATTATTTTTTATGTAGTTGTATAAATCTATATCAACATTTGCATTTGCAATATAATAGTCATCTATAAAAAGCTTTGATAATAAAGGATTTGTAAGGTTTTTTCTAATACTTTTGTCTGCTATTACAACAGGAGATATGCTATTTTTATTTAAATCTTCTGTTATTGAATCAAAATGTGTAACAACTTCTAAAGCTCCTTGAAATTTTCCATCTTCATCAAATATTGGGGTTCTTGCTTTTATTCCAACATTAAAAAGCCCAGCACTAATTGAAGTTGATATATTTTGAAGTGAGGATAATTTTTTTAAATCAGGTCTAAATTTAAGATTCCCTCTTATATTTGTCCATGATCTATAAACGCTATTTAAATTTTTATCAAAAATTTGAATCCAAATATTTTTATATTTTGAATGTGTCTCTATTAATTTTGCAATTTTTTCATAATTTAAATCTTTAAAAGTTCTATTTTTCAGGTGATTATAAAGATTTTCATCTTTTGATAAAGCAATTGCAATTGCCAAAGATGTATTTTGTTTATCATTTATTAAATTTTGAGTTTTTTCAAATATATTTTTATTTGTACTATCATAAATAGATTTTAATAGCTTTGATTGTTTACTATTTATATATATATTTGTTAAAACTACTGCTAAAATTACAGATACGATAAAACCTAAACCTATTAGATAAATACTTTTTTTTCTTTCCAATTTTTGCTCTTATGATAATTTTTTAATAAAGGCTAAGCATATAAAATAATCTCTTATTTATAAATTAAACTTCACTTCTATTTAATTTATTTTAGATAAAATCACACTTATGATTAAAAGATACCCAACAAAACAGATAAAAGTAGGAAATGTCCTAATTGGTGGTGATGCACCAATAAGTGTTCAATCTATGACATTTAGTAAAACATCAGATATTAAAGCTACTGTTGAGCAGATAACTAGACTTCATTTTGCAGGAGCTGATATTGTAAGAGTCGCTGTTCCTCATATTGAAGATGCAGAAGCTTTAAAAGAGATAAAAAAGCAAGTACAAATACCAATTGTTGCAGATATTCATTTTCACTATAAACTAGCATTAATTGCTGCAGAAGTTGTTGATTGTATTAGAATAAATCCAGGAAATATTGGAGATAAAAAAAGAGTTCAAGAGGTTGTAAAAGCTTGTAATGAACGAAATATCCCAATTAGAGTTGGAGTAAACTGTGGAAGTTTAGAAAAAGAGTTTGAGAACAAATATGGTCAAACACCAAAAGGTATGGTTGCAAGTGCTGATTATAATATCAAATATCTTGAAGATTTGGGCTTTACAGATATTAAAATATCACTAAAAGCCTCTGATGTTCAAAGAACAGTTGAAGCTTATAGAATGTTAAGACCTATGAATAACTATCCATTTCATTTAGGGGTAACTGAAGCTGGAACTGCTTTTCACTCTACAATAAAATCATCAATTGCTCTTGGAAGTCTGATTTTAGATGGTATTGGAGATACTTTAAGAGTCTCTATGACAGGAGAGCTTGAAGAGGAGATTAAAGTAGGTCGAGCTATTTTAAAAGATGCTGGAGTTTTAAAAGAGGGTTTAAATATTATATCTTGTCCAACTTGTGGAAGAATTGAAGCTGATTTAGTAAGTGCTGTTGCAGAGGTTGAGAGAAGAACAGCTCATATTAAAACTCCTCTTGATGTTTCAGTTATGGGTTGTGTTGTAAATGCTATTGGAGAGGCAAAAAGTGCTGATGTTGCAATTGCTTTTGGAAAAGGAAGTGGGCTTGTTATGAAAAAAGGTGAGATTATTGCAAAATTAAGTGGTGATGCTTTAATAGACAAGTTTGTTGAAGAAGTTGAATTTGAAGCGAAAAGAAAAGCATAATGGATAGTATTTATAGCATAAACATTGAAAGAGCTGTTTTAAGTTCAATCTTCTTTAACCCTGAAGAGCTAGAGGATGTTTTAGGAGTTTTAAAACCTAAGGATTTTTATCTTCCAGCTCATAGGGCTATTTTTGAAGCAATGGTAAAACTTCATGAAGAAGATATGCCAATTGATGAGGATTTTGTAAGAAATAGGGTTGATAAGAAAAGTGCAGATGATCAAGTTTTACTTGAAATTTTAAGTGCAAATCCTATTACAAATACAGCTGCTTATGTAAGAGAGATAAAAGATAGTGCTGTAAAAAGAGAGTTAGCAACACTTGCAACAACAATAAAAAAAGTTGCAATTGAAGATGAGGTTAGTGCAAATGAAGCTTTAGATACTATTCAAGGAGAGCTTTATAAAATATCTACAAATAGTGCTACTAGTGAATTAAAAGATATGCAAACTGTTACAAGTGATACTTTAGATTATATTAAAAAGATGAAACTACTTGGTAATAAATATCTAATTGGTCAAACAACAGGTTTTGATTCACTTGATAAAAGAACAACAGGATTAAATGAGGGTGATTTAGTAATTATTGCTGCACGTCCAGCCATGGGAAAAACTGCACTTGTTTTAAATATGGCTTTAAAAAATGTTGAAAGAGGAAAAGGTGTAATATTTTTCTCACTTGAGATGCCAGCTGAACAGCTGATGCTAAGAATGCTTGCTACAAAAACATCAATTCCTTTACAAAATCTTAGAAAAGGTGATATGGATGATAAAGAGTGGTCTATTTTAAGTGCTGCTTTTGATGATTTAAATAGTAAAAAACTATTTGTTGATGATGGTGGAAGTATAAATATTAATCAACTTCGTGCAAGAGTGCGAAAACTTGCTCAAAATCAAGAGAATAATATTAGCCTTGTAATTATCGATTATCTTCAACTTATGCAAGGTCTTGGAAATAAAGATAGACATCAAGAGGTTTCTGATATTTCAAGAGGTCTTAAAATGCTTGCGCGTGAGCTTAAAATTCCGATTGTGGCACTCTCTCAATTAAATAGGGGATTAGAAAATAGACCTGATAAAAGACCAATGTTAAGTGATTTAAGAGAATCAGGAGCAATTGAGCAGGATGCTGATATTATAATGTTTGTTTACAGAGATGATGTTTATAAGCAAAGAGATGAGGCCAGAAAAGAGAAAGAGGCAAAAGATAGGGGTGAGGATTATAAATCTAAATTTATAGACAGACCTATTGAAGAGGCTGAAATAATAATTGGAAAACAAAGAAATGGACCAATTGCTACAGTTAAACTGGATTTTCATAAATCTTTGACTAAGTTTATGGATAAAGAGAATGAAAACTTTGGTGCAGCACCTGTTGAGGTTGTTTTTGAATCAATTGTTGATACATCAAAAGAGACAAAGGTAGATTTTCCAGATATTTTTTAAATTTACACAAGGAGCATAAAATGAAAAAAGCTTTTTCTTTGATTGAGATTATATTTGTGATTGTAATTTTGGGAATAATAGTCTCATTTGCTGCTCCAAAACTTATGGATACAAAAGATAGTGCTTTGGTATCAACATTAAAAAGAGATATCTCTACAGCAATAAACTCTATTCAAAGCTACTATTTGTTGAATCAAAAAATTGAAGATATAAATGATGTTTTAAATATAGGTTCTACAAATTGGGATATTGAAAAACTAAGAATGAGTGATAAAAACTCTTGTGTTAGTTTAGAGATAAAAAATAGTATAAATGGTTTAAAAATTGAGCTAGATGTAGATTTAGTTAAAGATTTACCAATTTGTAAAAAGTTAAGAGAGAGTGGCTTAGAGTCAAAAACTTTTGATGTTTATTAAAAATAATATTTAAACATTTTTCAAATTTATAACTAAATTTTATATCAAAATAGAAAAACAAGCCCCTGATGGCATGTTTTTTGCCTCTATTGTTCCTTTGAAATGATTTTCAATTATCATTTTTGACATATAAAGACCTATACCACTCCCTTTTTCTTTTGTTGTAAAGTAAGGCTCAAAAATATGGTTTATATTTTTATTTTCTATACCACCTGCATTATCAATTTTTAATTTCAAAACTAATAAATATACTATTCTTATTAAAAATAGGTTTCATTATATTAGAAATATCTATTTTGCATATCTCAAATGCTTCACATATTGAAGCCTTATTTCCTGCAATTAATCAAGTATTTAAATTGAATGATAATGAAAAATAATACTAATTATTGATTTGTTAAAGTAGTATTAAAGTTGATTTAGTAGTATTCAAATTTAATTTATAAAAAGGAGCATATATTATGCATAAGTCATTTTGGTTTCAACTTCACTGGTTGTTGGGGATAGTTTTTGGACTTACTTTGTTTATTGTAGGTATTTCAGGAGCAATTTTATCTTATGAAAAAGAGATATTAAGATTTATAAATAAAGATACATATAGTGTAAAAATTCCAGCAGATAAACAAATCTTAACAACTCAAGAGATTTTAGAAAAGTATCAATATTTAAATAAAGATGCAAAGATAAATAGCATCTCTTTTTCAAGTGATAAAAGTGAAAGTGTAGTCTTAAACCTAGCAGTTCCAAATAATAGAAAAGGTAAAAATATATTTATAAATCCTTATACAGCTGAGGTTTTGCCAGATATTAAAGGGAAGGATTTTTTTCAATTCTTTTTTGTTTTGCACAGATGGTTAGCTTTTGAGAAAGAGGCTAGAACTATTGGTAAAAATATAGTTGCTATTACAACTATTGTTTGTTTAATTTTAACTATAGGTGGATTAGTTGTATATTGGCCAAGAGTTAAAAGAAACTTTTTAAATAGCTTTACATTTAGTTTTAAACATAAAAAAAGAGCTTTTGTATCAACTATGCATAGTGCTGTTGGTATGTGGGTTATTCCATTTTTCTTACTTTTATGTCTAACAGGACTTTACTGGTCGTATGATTGGTATAGAAGTGCTATGTTTACGGTGATGCAAGTTGAACAACCAAAAAGAGCAGCATCTTCTCAACAAACAAAAATAGATAAAAAAGAGGATATAAAAGCTATTAGTTTTGATAATCATCAAAAAGTAGTTGATATATTTAATCAAAATGTTTCAAAAGATTATAAAAATGCAAGATTATCATTAACACCAAATAAAGATGGCTTATACACAATAACATATTTATATGCAGATGCAACTCACTTTAGAGAATCAAACTCTATGCAAATAGATATTTCAAAATTAGCTGTTGTAAAAGATTCTAAATTTGAAGATAAAAAATTAAATGAACAACTTATGAGTAGTATGTTACCTCTTCATAGTGGAGAGTATTTTGGTTGGATTGGACAACTTTTGATGTTTTTAGCATCTTCATTAATGGCACTATTTGTAATAACAGGATATATGCTTTATTATGACAGAATAAAGAAAAAAAGAGCCAAAGCTTTAAAAGAAAATAGTTCTATAAATTAGATAATAAAAAAGGTCAAGAAAAAATCTTGACCTTTTTTTGTATGTTTAGTAGAGCCTCTACTCTTGATTTTTTAACAACACTTTTTAAAACCACCACTGTTATATCTTCTATCTAGTGCTTCATTAAAAAATTCACCTCTTGATAAAACTTTATCATTTGGATGGTTTCTTTTCATATGCTCAAGATATTTTTCATAACTTGATAGTCCCACAAGGGGATGAAAAAACTTTTCAGATTTTTCATAAAGTGTTTTAATATGTTTAAACACTTTTAAGCCTTTTGAAGAGAATCAAGTCTTACATAAGGAGACTCTTTTAAAGGTATTTTAATTTTTCCAAAACAGATTCCCAAAGTTGCAATTATTACTAAAGTAGTTGCAAACATAAAGAATATACATAAAATTGCATTTATAATATTTGAAAACTTAACTTGAGTTGAAATAGAGATACTATTTTGGATTTTTTCAATCTCAGCTACATCAGTTGTAGTTAAAAGTTTTGCTTCTAAATCAACAATTTTTTGTGAGTGAATTTGAGCAGTTGCAACATGACTTACTGCATTATGAACTCTATCTCCCTCTTTATATGGTAATACTTTTTGAATTCCACCATACATTGTTGCAGTTAGAACAAAAATTGCTGGAATTACAGTAACCCAAGTATATTTTGCTTTCCCCATTTTGTATAAAACAGCAGTAGCAAGTAAAAGAGCAATTCCAGCTAACATTTGGTTACTTACACCAAATAGTGGCCATAATGAATAAATTCCACCTCTTGGATCAATTGTTCCTTGGTATAAGAAATATCCCCATCCAGCAACACTTAAAAAAGTTGCTAAAATACCAGCAGCATAGTTATTTGTATTTCCTAAAGGTTTGTAAACATTTCCTAAAATATCTTGAACCATAAATCTACAAGCTCTAGTACCTGCATCAACAGCAGTTAAAATAAACAGAGCTTCAAATAAAATTGCAAAGTGATACCAAAATGCCATCATATCAATTCCACCAAATAGTTCATGAAGAACTAAAGCAACCCCAATTGCAAATGTTGGAGCCCCACCTGTTCTTGATAAAATTGTCTCTTCACCAATATTTTTTGTTAAAGAAATTATCTCTTCAGGAGTTACACTAAATCCCCAGCTTGAGATTGTTTGCGTAACTTGAATAATATCTGTTCCTATAAATGCAGCTGGTGAGTTAATAGCAAAATATAATCCTGGATGCAAAATTGTTGCACAAATTAAAGCCATAATAGCAACAGCACTCTCCATTAACATTGAACCATATCCAACAGGAAGTGCATGTGTTTCATTTTCAAGCATTTTAGGACTTGTTCCACTTGAAATTAGAGCATGGAAACCACTAATAGCACCACAAGCAATAGTAATAAATAAAAATGGAAAAATAGCACCTGCAAAAACTGGACCAGTTCCATCAAGGTATTGAGAGTTTACCTTTGGCATTTGAATATCTGGAGCAACAATAACAATTGCAATAGCCATAAGTAAAATTACACCAATTTTTAAAAAAGTTGATAGATAATCTCTAGGAGCTAGTAAAAACCATACAGGTAAAACAGCAGCTATAAAACCATAAGCCATCATGATAATTGCTAAAGTTGAAGCATCAAAAGTAAATCTAGCAGCCCAAACAGGATCTGCTGAAATAACACTTCCATAATGAATAGCCAAAATTAAAAGTACAAATCCAATAACTGAAGCCTCTCCAACTTTTCCAGGTCTTAAATATCTCATATAAATACCCATAAAAATTGCGATTGGAATAGTCATAGCAATAGTAAACAGTCCCCAAGGAGATTCTGCAAGTGCTTTTACAACAACCATTGATAAAATTGCAATAATAATTAGCATAATACCAAATATAGCTATCATAGTAACACCACCAACAAAAGTTCCTAACTCATCTTTTATAATTTCACCCAGTGATTTACCATTTCTTCTTGAAGATATAAATAAAACCACAAAATCGTGAACTGCACCTGCAAATACACCTCCTACAAGTATCCATAACATTGAAGGCAGATATCCCATTTGAGCTGCTAAAATTGGACCTACAAGTGGACCAGCTCCTGCAATTGCTGCAAAATGATGACCAAATAAAACAGATCTATTTGTTGGAACATAATCTCTTCCATCATCATTAATCATAGCAGGAGTTGCTCTATTTTTATCAAGTTCTAAAACTTTGTAAGCAACAAACCTTCCATAAAATCTATATGCAATCATATAGATACAAACAGCTGCAACAACTAAGTACATAGCTGAAACAGTTTCACCATTTTGTAGTGCTAAATAACCAAAGCATACAGCTCCAATTACAGCAACTACACCCCAGAGTAGTTTATTCATAGCGATTCCTTTTTTTTAAATAAAACTTTTAAGTCTACTACTTAATGTATAAAATAAAAGTTAAGTAAATTGTTAAAAATAACCTAAATTTTGTAAATATCTATTTATCTATTATTTTGTAATTTTTGTCTATAATAATGCTCATAAAAAAACAAAGGATTAAAATGGGTTTAGGAGTCTCGATTGTTATTTTTAATATTCCTATTTAGATACCAGTATATAGACGTTTTAAAGGTAAAACATAGTTAGTTTTTATCTTCAGTCCTTGTATAGTCCTTGAAAATATATTCTAAAATTTAAATATTTATCCCAGTTTTCCAGTAAAATTACAATAGCTAATATATTATAATTAACTTAAATTAAAAACTTAATTTATTTATTTAAGTATTATTTTTTAGTATTGTAATTTTTTTTAAATCATTATCTAACAATTTTAATCAATAAACCACAAAAAATATCTTTATTTATCTAAAATTATTTTATTGTAAAGTGCGATAGAATCGAATATAATTACACAAATAATAAATATTTAGAGCTTGGCAAGGCACATCAGCTTAGCAGATTTATCGCTCGATAAGTTTGCTAAGCTCTAAGTATTTAAATTAGATGTGAACTTGCCAAAAAGCACTCTAATTTTTTTACAAATCTTAAAATCATTCAATTTGTTAAATCTAAAGACATTAAAACAATTTAATTGTTTGAGGATTTTTTGAAGGTGTAAAAAGGAGGTTTCTAGCAATTCTTTCTCTGTTAGTTTGGCGACTACAAGAATTGCTAAAAAAGTGAAAGCATTCTAACATAAATCACAAATAAAATCAACTTCATTCTAATTTAAAAAAAGCAACTTAAATGTTGAGAATAAAATATTGTTCAAATAAAACTATTAAGCGGTAGAATGTAAGGACTGCACAGTAAGGCGAAATCCTACAATAAAATTAATACTTACATGAGGTGAGAATGAACTCACCGAAAAAAATCACAGCCAAATAAGAGACCAAATCAGCAAGGTGTGAGGATGTGTATGTGGTACGATTCACCTTGGAGATGCCCGTTTACTTTTTAAAGTAGCAAGGACACTCCTATAAATTTACCAGTTAAGATATAAAACAGAGGTTTTTAAATTAGTAAAATGCTAATACTGGATTATAAAGATATAGGTTACTAGATAAGGGGAACCGTCTAGTGTAATTGTGTTGTAGATTATGAGCTGAAAAATAATCTACTTATGTCGAAGCGACTGACCGAAAAAGTCGAGTCATAGCTTAACTTGACCTGTAACAAATTGTTAAATCCAGTTTGTTACAGGGGCAAGTTGTCTCCGCTCCTTTCCTCCCCTATCAAATCATTATTCTTCTTTATTTCTTTCTCACCTCAAAAAATAACAGTATAAGGGAGACAACTGAGAAAAAAAAGGTGGAAAAAAAGATTTACTACTTAAAATAATTGTACTTGAAGAGTTCTATGTCCTCTTTAAAATTTTTATAATTTGTATATAAATTATTGAAAAATTTTAATGCATTTTTTATTTCTAAATTATTATCTTTATGATATAAATAGGCATATTCAAATGCTATTTCATTTACAATTTCTAAGATATTTTCTTTATCTAGCTTTGAAGTATCTTTTTTTTGAAATAATACTTCAGCAATTTTTGCACCAAGTATTGTGATTCTAAATAATAAATTAGGATGAGTATTGTTTTTATTATTCTCATCATCTTTAATTTTTGTAAATAAATAAATTAAAAAAAATATAGTTCTAAAAAAGTTTTTTACTAATGATAAATTATTCAATTCTAAATTAATTATTAAACCATTTAAAATCATTACAAAATAATTAGTTGTAAGTCTTGTACCAAGCCAATCTGCATCAATTTCAAAGTTAATTAAATTTTTATTAGTTCTCTCTATTGCTTCGAAATGACCGTTGATTATATGTGCAAATTCATGAAAAATTATATGAAATATCCATACAATAAAAACATGATCTGCTAAATTACTACATTTTGAAGGGTATTTTGGATTAAATCCTTCAAAAAAAGGATTTTTCTGAATAATAAACCAACTATAATATTTGAGAATTCTTAAAAGTTTTATATTAATTAAAATCTCAAAATCATGTTTATTAATCTTAATAACTTTTGGAAATATATCTCCTTCATTAGCTTCATTAAATATTAAATTTATATTTGGTTTAATTTTATAACGATTATCCAATAATTCATTCTTTAGTATAGAATAAATATTAGTTTTAATATCTTTAATTATATTTTCCCAATATATATCACCAAAGTCATTATTAAATTTTTCTATTTCTTCATTATTAATGTTCATTTTAATCTTCTAAGTCATATTTGTTAATATCAATTAGTAATGTGTTTGGAGAGTTTAAAATAAAATCAATATTTGAAGTTTTAATGAAAAAAATATATTCTTTAGAATTTGTTTTAGAAAAACTATTAGATTTATAATTAGGAGTGTACTTTTCAATATTATTAATATTAATTTTTAAAAGTTTATTTTTTACTTTGTGATTACTATTTATAAAACCAAATTCAGGATAATTTTCTCTATATGTAATAAAATTTTCATCAATTAATTTATAATTTAATAAAAAATTTAAAGTTTCAGCTTTCATTTTTACATAAAATGATTTTTCAACGTTTTTGTTTTTAATAAAATTATCAATAGCAATACTAATATCTTCTTTAGGCGTGATTTTGGTATAATTCTTATCAAGATCTTTAGCATCTTCAATATCAATTGAATTAAAAATTAGTATTTCCTCAGTTTTTACATCTTTTGTACAAATAAACCAAGAGTCTTTTAGAATAAATATCTTTAAAATAACGACTGAATGATATTTGTTATTTTTTGAATCGAGAATTTCGCAAATTTTATAATTTGTATAACCATCGCTAGATAATATTTTAAAAAACGACAATTTCTTTTGATCTAATAAATGAATAATTTGTTTATTAAAATCTTCACTGTATAAATTAATTATGTTGAAAAGATTTTTTTCAGGAATTTCCTTAAAAAAATAATTAATAGTATTTTCACAGTCTTTAGCTTGTTCTCTTGAAAATAGTGCAGAAAAAAATTTTTCATTATATTCATTATTGAAAAATAGTTCATCATTTAAAAGATTTTTATTTATAATATTGCTTTCTTTATCATGTTTTATAACAAAATTTGCTTTTTTAAAATTTTTCAAATGTTCATAAAATACATCCTTTGAAATTTTATTTTCTACAAACTCTGAATTATTTATAAACACAGGATTTCTTTTAAGAAATACTTTGATAATTGTTTTTAATTTTTCATATCCATTCATATTTTTTTTCACTCATACTAAATTTGGAAAATACCACGAATCTGTAATTATACAATTTCAATACTTAAGGCCGAAAGTAAAACAAAATAATACAAAAAGGATAAATATGAATTCAAAATTATTTAATAAAACTAATTTAGAAGAACGTGATTTAAAACTTTTAGTTGAATTATCAAATGTTTCGAGTAAGTATGACAAATATATAGTTATGCTTAAACGTGATTATGGATATACGCTTACAAAATCACAATTAGCTCGAGTCATTAATGTCTCGGAGCAAACAATAACACGCAGAATAGAAGAAGGACTTAATGTGCCTAAATATCTTCGAAGCGGGGATGGTCCAAAATCAAGTTATATATTTCCAATCACAGAAGTTGCTGATTATCTTAGTAATTGCATAAAAATATTTGGTCTAGATAATGATTAGACTATTTGAAAAAATCACAAAAATAGATCAAGAGGCTCAAAATCAAAAATTGAGGCTCTTTGCAAAAGTAGATATCACAACAAAGCTAAAAATTCTTACCACTCAAAAGCAAATATTTTATAAGTTAAAAAGTGCTCATAGTGATGTAGATAATACAATTTTGACTCTGTCTTCACTTATTTTAGCAGTTGACTCGGTTGTAAAAAAGCTTGATGATGTGAATCTCAATGCAATAAAACTTCGAGGTAAAAACAATAAAGCCAAAATAAAACGGCAAAAGGTGCTTGGATATTGGGCAATAGTAAAAACTCTAAAGTTAGAGCAAAATATGAGTTTTAGAGATATTGCAACTTACTTTGCCAAATATCATAAGCTTCAAATTTCATACTCTACAGTTTATGAAATTTGGAATGAACTAGAAAAAAAAGGAAATAAAAATAATGAAAAATCAAATTTTTGAAATTAGCAACAAGAGTAATATTCTTTTAAAAGCTAATTTAATTAAAATAAGTTCAAAAAATGAACTATATTTTTTTAATATTTTTTCAGAAAATAATAATGATAAATTTAAAAAAAGTACTCTAAATATATTACTAGTTTTAAATAATGAAATAATAACATTTAATTTTTTTGATACGATTCAAGCGCTTGAGGAAATTGCACTTTTTGAGCTTGGCAATGAACATAATAAATATTTTAAAATTGTAGAATTAAAAAGTGTAAAAAATCTTAAATTAATGAACAAAAGTCATGTTTTTATTTCAAAATCTGAAGCAAAAGCAATCGTAAAAACTTTCAACTTACTATTCTCTACTTATTCATTTAATTGTATTTTTGAAAGTGAATTCAATATCGATCAAAAAGAGTTTATAAAATTAATAAATGAAAGAAAAGAGTTATTAGAGTTCATGAATTTACCAAAAATAAAATAAATTTTCAAACAAGGTGTTTATTCACCTGTTTGTTTTTTGTTTATTTTTCTGTTTTTTAACTCTATTTTCAAAACCATCACAAAACCCACCAAAAAAGCACTCTTATGTTTGATTACCCCAAAAAAGGAAACTGAAAAAAACATTTGTTACTACCTCTTTTTTAGTTATGAGAATATCAAACAAAATTTCATGTTAAAATCATTTTAGTTTTTTATTAAAAACATTAGTTATTTATAGTTGGAGCTCAAGAATTGCTTACGAGTATTCTGTACCATCTCAACCAAAAGAGCATCAAAAGATTTTGATTTCCTTTGATTTAGAAATTTTTTGAACTATCAATAATCAAAGAAGTTTGACAAGCTTTAACTTGTAAGAGTGTTATTGAATATATATTATAAATTTTTACTTCTAACAAGTGTACTCGAAATGTTAGTGATTTAGATGCAAAAATCAGAAAATAAATGCAGATTGACTAAACAAATTTTTGCCTATGATAGAGGCTGAAACTATCGAAATTAAAATACAAAAGGATAATTTTTTGAGAGGAAGTGTTTATTATCAAAGTTCACAACTAGCAAAACAAATCTTTGAATCTAGAGCTAAAAAAGAAGATAGAATTAATCCAAATCATGAACATTTTCAAAAGGTTGCAAGTTATAAAACAATGGAGAGTTATAGAAGTATTTGGAACAATTTTTTCAACTACCTAAAAGAACATTGGGGTATAAAAGATTTTGAAAAGATTGAATCACAACATATCCAAGCATATATGGATTATAAAATATTATACTACCCTTCAAAACAATATCTTCAAAAAATATCGGCTAGTTTAGGTAAACTTGAAATTGCATTAAAACACTTTGCAAAAAATATTCATAATGAGAGTAGAAATTATGATTTTTCAATCCGTCAAGAACTTTTAGATGAAGCAAGAGATTTAAAATATGTAGCAAATAACTACCATAACCGTGCATACAATAATCCAGAACTTTTAATTTCAAATCTTAAAAATCCACTGCATACGCCGGAACAATTCGGACAGCCAGCCGATTTACATCCGGACACTCTGCCGGAGTTGATTCGGACAGCTAGCCGATTTATATTCGGACAATTTTAAAGAATTCCGGCTGGAATTTATCAAGT
>Ga0265294_10004510_pt1 | contig 17378 bp, 19 predicted proteins | sample MunlanPumphouse3_FD_192504 | JGI IMG/M metagenome (GOLD analysis project Ga0265294, IMG submission 192504) | Groundwater microbial communities from a municipal landfill in Southern Ontario, Canada - Pumphouse #3 | ecosystem: Environmental > Aquatic > Deep subsurface > Groundwater | place...
TAATACTGCGGGGTCCCCCCGTCGGAAACGTAAGTCGCTGCCAGCTTTGAGTTTTTTTTATACAGGCTTTTATCTTTATTCAGTTTACACTGGATTAAGATAAGAGCCTTTTTTTATGCCAAAGAAAGACTCTATATTTCTTTAAGAACAAATTGCACAAAGCTATAATCATTCACTACCAATCACTCAAAAACACAATGCTATTACAAGTAACACTGATCGAAATAAATTTCGATTTTTGAAAAGATAAATTTAAGTTTATGGTGGCACGATTTTATTATTCATTATTCATTATTAGCTGTTCCAGGATTTATTCCCTACGAGCAGGCATCATTATTGGAACTAGAAAGATTCTTGTCTTATATGCTTCTTCACGATAGGAGAACTTGTTTTAACTATTTGCTATGTGGACGGTACTTTATTGGTTCCAGAAGCTTTATAATTCAATCCAGAGACTCTTAACTGATTAATTGTTTACTAACTAGCCTCTATCAGTTTACTATTTATTCTATTGAGTCAGGCATGACTATTACTTCTTCAATATTTAGTTTGTGGCACAGTTTTACACCATACAAATATATAATCCATGAGATATAAATCCATAAGAAGAAAAAAAGTAGTGTTGCTAGTGAGCCATAAAGAGTGGTGTAGGTTTTGTTGTATGTTACGTAGTAGACAAATAGGTTCTTTGTAATACTTAATGTTATTAGGGTTAAGAAGGAAGAGATAAAGGCTGCTTTGTTTTGGATGGTTTTATTGACAGTGAACTTAAATAAAAAAAAGAAAATTAGCCAAACATATAGAAATGTTATGACGAAATCAAAAAAAGTGTTATCCAGTAAAGAAATGGTTAGAAGATAAATTGCAAAGATAATTGGTAAAACAATCATCATACTTAAATAGAAGAAAAAAGAGGCGTAAAGTGATTTTCTTTTGGCTTGATGGATTTTATTGACAACATATTCATAATCTTTAAAAAACATTGTAAAGACAAACAGCATATATATTGTTCCAATAAAGCCTAATTTATTGGAATTGGAGATAAATCCCATTATTTGTGTTACAAATTGTTTAGAGTGGGTTGGATTCATCATTTCAAAGATATATTGGATAAAAATCTCAACATAATCTTCAAATTGAGGTAAATTGGATATTACGGAGATAATTAAAGCAATAATAGGAAGAATTGAGAAAATAGTAAAAAAACTTAAACTAGCAGCATAATAAGTGGTGTCGTCATTGAAAAATGAGTCCAACCACTTAATGGCTTTGTTAAGAGGCTTTAGAACAATTTCCTCACTGCTCACAGCCTATAATCCCATTTTAAAAGGATTAAGTATGTTATTGGGGTCAAATGCTTTTTTGATGCTTCTAAAGAGTTCCATTTCTGCATTATTAAAGGCAATATGCATAAAGGGAGCTTTAGAGAGACCAATTCCGTGTTCACCACTTAAGGTTCCTTCTAAATCGACTACAAATTGAAAAATTTCTTCAATTGCTTTGTGTCCATCTTCCATCTCTTTAATATTATCTTTGTCTTTTACCATTACATTAACATGAATATTTCCATCGCCTGCATGACCAAAACAAGGAACATTGAATCCATATTTTTCACCAATTTTATAGATGCCTTCTAAAGCTTCTGGAAGTCTGCTTCGTGGAACAGAGATATCTTCATTGAGTTTTTTAGTACCATAAACAGAGACAGCCGGAGATGCATTTCGTCTGGCAAACCAAAGTTTGTCTCCTTCTTCTTCATCTTTCGCAATAATAAAATCGCTTGAACCATTTTGTGCAAATGATTTTTTAAGAGTTTCTAATTGTGAAACCAACTCTTCTTTTGAACTTCCATCGACATCGCCTACTAAAATAGCACCGGCATCTTGTGGTAAGTCGAGTTTAAATTTTTCTCTTAATGCTTTTATTACTAAGGCATCTAAAAACTCCATAGCCACAGGATTGGCACCGCTAGCAAGAGATTTAAAAACGGCATTCATGGCACTGTTTACATCAGGAAAAATTCCCATATAAGTTTGCTTGAATTTTGGTTTTGGTATTAGTTTTAAAGTAATTTCTGTAATAACAGCTAATGTACCTTCGCTTGCAATTAAAATGCCCGCAATGTTATAACCAGCTACATCTTTAATAGTTTTTTTGCCCGCTTTTATAATTTCACCATTAGGTAAAACAGCTCTTAACGCAACCACGTAATCTTTAGTAATTCCATATTTTGCAGCTCTCATACCACCGGCATTTTCACTAACATTTCCACCTAAGGTTGAGTATTGCTCACTTGCAGGATCTGGGGGATAAAATAGTCCTACTGCTTCTGCAGCTTTTTGGAAATCCATATTAACAAGCCCTGGTTGAACAATACCTAACATATTTTGCATATCAATTTCTAAAAGTTTATTCATATGCCGTTCTAAGCTTAAAACGATTCCTCCTTCTGAGGGAAGTGCTCCACCTGTAAAACCAGAACCAGCACCTCTTGGAACCACAATAACTTTATGTTCGTTGCAATATTTTAAGATGTGTGAAACATCTTGCTCATCACGCGGGAAAACAACAGCATCGGGTTCAAATCTACTTTTTGTAGCATCGTAACAATAAGCAATTAAGTGAGCTTTGTCGCTTTTAACATTTTCATTGCCAACTATATGAATTAAGGCATCAAGATGTTTTTTATCAATCATTATTTCAATCCTAATAATTTCTCATAATAAGCATTGTAGTGAATTTGATCTGCTTTTCCTTCTTTATTTAACTTTAAATCTTCAGTTAAATATTCAACTTCTGTTTTTTCATTTATTGAAACAAAATTTTTAACAACTTCAACATATTTTTTAAAATCAATATCCCAAAATGCTTTGTCAATTTCTGCTACACGGGTATAAAAAGGTAACTGCTCTTGAGCGTTTGAATACATAATATCATATGCGTGTAAAACATTAAATGTTTTTGCATCTACTACATAGACATTATTATTAAGAATAAAAAACAGCGTTCCTAAATTTTGAAATTTAGCAAAAGCAATAAATGTCTCTTTTGAAGGTAGAGGTTCATTTTCAAGCTTTAAATGCGTTGCAAAAATATCAGAGTGTAAAAAGTTATGATTTTTGAATTTTTCAGTAACTACGCTAAAGCTTTGTGAAGTAGGTGCAATTAGCATAGAAGCATTGTACAAATAGTTTAAAATAAAAGTGTCGCCATTGCTTGCTTTTCTTGAAGTTTTAGGAATTGCTCTTTGTTTTAAATCGTCAAATTCATTTAAAGAAACAACTGAATAAGAACTGTTACTTTCAATAACATGAGCATTGGCAACAATAACAGAACGACCATTTTCATAAGAGTGTTGTACTATTCCGCTTTGACCTATTTTTAAATTAGGAACATCTATACGAGCAGTTTTTTCATTCACACTGTTCAGTTTGGTGTAAATTGTTTCAAATGATGGAATTTTTACTTCACTTTTTAAATTAACAAATTTACTCTCTACTATTTTTTCATCGGTTAAAATATAGGTGTAATCAAAACCTATTGAAGAATTTTTAATTTGAATATCTTTTATTCTCCACCCTTGTTCAATCATAGAGTTCAGTGAGTTTTTAGAGTCACACTCACCACCTTCTAGTAAAGCATTTTGGATAGTCGCAGGAGACTCCCAGCCCTTTTTGTAGCACGTGGTCTCTTTGGCATTTAAACTTAATGTTGCAAATGTAAATACAAATGCGCTTAGCAGTAATTGTTTTAATTTCATTTTATTCCTTAATTGAATTGTAATTGTTTTAATTCTTCATTAACATGGAGAACTTCTATGGTTTCGCCATTTATTTTTTTCTTTTTGCGAACGCTTACTTTATCCCAAATAGCAGCAATTTTGCCTTCAGGATTGATAATAAAGGTAGTTCTGACAACTCCCATATACTCTTTTCCCATAAATTTCTTTAATTGCCAAACGCCATATGCTTCACACACTTTTTTATCTTCATCGCATAAGAGAGTAATATTTAATTTTTGTTTTTCTATAAAATTTTGATGCTTAGCTGGGCTATCTGGGCTAACACCTAAAATAATGGCATCTAAATCATCAAATTGAGGAGTTAATTGCGTAAAATCACATGCTTGTGTTGTGCAACCGGGGGTATTGTCTTTGGGGTAAAAATACAATACTATCCATTTTCCTTCTAAATCTCGTAAACAAATTTCTACTTCATCTTGGTTGGGAATACAAAATAAAGGGGCGTTTATTCCTACTTCTAACATATAAATCCTTTATTTAACAGCAATAAATGTGGCAAAATTAACCCACTTAAAAATCATTTCACAGTGTGAAAAACCGGCATCTTTTATCATTTGTAAATTTTCCTCTTGTGTATAGGGAATAAGTACATTTTCTAAAGCCTCTCTTTTTTGAGCAATTTCAAATTCAGAATATCCTTGTGTTTTTTTAAATTTATAATATTCATCAATAGAGTGTTTATTTAACACTTTATTGGAAGAAACTACTTTTTCACTAAAGATAAAAACGCCTTTTTCGCTAAGTGCATCATAAATCTTTTTAACCAATTTTTCTCGTAAAAGTGGTCGAACAAATTGCAAAGTATAGTTTGAAATAATCAGCTTGGCATGGTTTAAATCTATTGTGTGAATATCGCCATTAACTAAACTAATATCAACTCCAAAAGCACTGCATTTATTTTTTGCACGATCGAGCATAGCTTGAGAGTTATCAATGCCTACAAGTTCTAACTTTTTTTTGCAATGTTTTGAAAGCTCAATTAGTGTAGATGCAGTTGAACACCCTAAGTCGTACACTTTATCGTTTTCTTCTAAAAAATTAAGAGCAAAATCTATGGTTAAATTTTGCATCTGTTTATAGTAAGGAATTGAGCGATTAAGCATATCATCAAATACCGATGCGACCTCTTCATCAAACTCAAATTGTTTAGTAATGGATTTTTCAAACACTTTATCTATCATTTGATTATTGTACCTAATTGTTTGTTATTTTAAAATAATTTTCAACACTTATTATATCCAAAAGAATTTGTTTTTTTAATGTATCAAAACTCTCAAAGTTTTGGTTGTCTCTTATTTTTTTGAAGAATTTAATCTCTATTTCTTTAGTATGTTCATTAATATTTTCATTTAAAATATGTGTCTCTACTGCATAGTTTCCATCAGTTGTCAAACGGTGTCCTAAAAAGGTAATTGAAAAATAGCTTATGCCATTAATAATAGTTTTTGTGGCATAAACTCCCTCTTTAGGAAGTAAAAAAGTTTTTATGTTTAAATTGATTGTAGGAACGAACTCTTTTTTTCCTAAACCTTGACCTACAATATATTCTCCTGAAATTTTATATTTTCGTCCTAAAAGAGTATTCGCAATGTCAACATCGCCTTGTTTAATAAACTCTCTAATAACTCTTGAATGTACGGCAATGTCGTTAATGCTAATTTCATTAATGATTACGACTTCTCCATTAAAAAGTTTTTTTAAATCCTTTATGCAATATTTTCTATTTTCTCCAAAACAAAAATCAAATCCCACAACAATTTTGCGAATTAAAGGAAACTCTTTAAGTAAAAGCTCTATAAATGTCTTTGCATCGTAGTGTTTAATATCATTTAAATCATAATAATAAATAGGAAAAGAGGTAAACTCTTCACGAGCTTTTTTAGGGGTTAAGTTAGCATAACCTGTTTCTATTACAACAATAGCACCATTTTTAGTGAGGTTTGAAAAAAGAGTTTGATGTGCCATATGCATTCCATCAAACCCCCCAATGGCTATTGAGGTAATAGTTTTTTTATCAATCATTTTCTTTCCTAAAGATTTTTTTAAAATAGAATAGCTCTTCTGTATTGCCTTCTTTTCCTTGCAATTGACTAAGCTGACTGTGAATTAAGTCCCAATGTAAATTATTGGTTGCTTCAATAAAATTTAACCTTGAGAGCTCAATGGCTTTTTTGTCTTGAACAACTCCCCTTTTATCTCGTTTTGCCTGATTTCCTACTTCAAATTGAGGTTTAAATAATATAATAATTTCACTTGAAGCCAGCTCATTTATGGCATTAAGAATATGGTGCAAACTAATAAAAGAGACATCACACGTAATTAGCTCAAACTGTTTATTGGGTTTAAAATTGCGAATATCGCACTGTTCAAAAAACTCTATTCTTGGGTTGTTTTTTAAAGAAGAGTGCAATTGATTGCTTCCTACATCTACGGAAGTAATTTTCTTAATATTTTTTTCAAGTAAAATTTGAGTAAATCCACCCGTACTTGAACCAATGTCTAAAGCTTCTTTATTTTGTAAATCTAAGTTAAAAGCTTCAACGAAATATTTAAGTTTATAAGCAGCTCTTGAGACATAAAATATATCTTCAAGCAGTTCTACTTTATGGTGAGGTTCTACAATAAAAGAGGGTTTGGATATAATGGCATTATCTATTTTAACCTTATGAAGTTTAATCATTTCACACGCTTTATTACGGCTTTGAATATTAAAAGTTTTTGTTAAAAATAAGTCCAGTCTCATGGGAGAAATTATAGTTGAAATTTGTTCAAAAAGAGTTTAGTTTTGTATATGAAGAGAAGAAATCAAAGTTTATGGCATATTTATTGCCGTATAAAGATTTTGAAGAGGTTATGACACGACTAAAAAAAGAGCACCCCAAAGCCAGACATCATGTTTATGCTTACCGATATTTAAATGAGTTTGATCAAATTGTTGAAAACAGCAGTGACGATGGTGAGCCACGAGGTACTAGTGGAAGACCTTGTTTGCATGTGTTAGCAGGAAATGAGCTTATTAATACAGCAGTTATTGTGGTGCGATATTTTGGTGGAGTAAAACTAGGGACAGGTGGGTTAGTTCGAGCTTACAGTGATGCTGTAAATAGTGTTATTGGTATTAGTGAGTTTTTACCTTATGAAAAAAAAATCAGCTATGCATTGATAGTTCCTTATGGAACGCTTTCGTTAGTGGAATATGTGTTAAATGCACAAAATATAGAGATTGTTAAAAAAGAGTTTGAAACTGAAGTAAAACTTATTTTAGAAGCCAGCGAAGAAGCCTTTTATGAACTTGAAAAATCACTTCCTTTAGATACAATTTTAACAAAACTATAAAAATAGAGACAAAATAATATATTTGTCGTTTTATTGTGATAAAATAACAGATGAAAAAGATATTTATACTACTAAGCCTTTTTTTAATGGCACTGCCACTTTTTTCTAAAGATGAACTCTCTTCGATTAATTTTAGTAATTTATCAGTGAGTAAACTTATAGAAATTTCTTCAAAAGTACTAAATAAAAATATTATAACAACAGAAGCTATTGAGGGAAAAGTCGATTTTATTTCCCATGCACCTATTTCTAAAGAACAACTTTTAGAGCTATTAAAAACTGTTTTAAGCTCTAAAGGCTATTATATAGAAGAGCAACACTCTCTTTTAAAAATACTAAAAAAGAACGATGCACAAAGTGTGGCTGAAAAAGAGGAGTCTTTTTTTGAAATAATTACACTTCAAAATGCAGAAGTTAAGAGTGTGATGCCCATTCTTAAAGCTATTTTTGAGCATAAAACGTATTCAAAAAAAGAACACAAACCACTTATTTCACAAAATACTGAAACCAATTCTTTAATAGTTCACGCGTTTAAAAAGCAGATGCTTCAAATAAAGAAGTTAATTAAAGAGTTAGATGTTCATCAACTTCAAGTTTATGTGGAAGCTAAAATAATAGAATTGAGTGAAAATAAGGCAAAAAATATAGGTATAAAATATGGTCTAAGTGCTGCTAATGCTTCAAGCAGTAATATTTTTACATTAGGAGCAAACTTTGGAGGTCCTGTTAATGCTTTAGATGGAGCTACTAATTCCTTGTTTACTATTCCTGCACAAACTCTTACTTCAGCTGTTGCACTTGGAGCTACGCTAAATTTACTAAAAACCAACCAAGTCATTGATATTGTTTCGGAACCTTCCGTTTTATGTGTGAATAATAAAGAGTCTTCTATATATGTGGGGGAAACCAAATCTTTTCAAACAGCATTAAATGTTACCGATGGTGGCAATACCAATACTACTTTTAAAAGAGAAGATATTGGGTTAACGCTAAAAGTGAAACCCAGAATTACAACGAATAACCGGGTTATTTTAGAAATTGAAACTGTGTTAGAAGATGCAAGAGAGTTAAAACCTAATCAAACCAATCCCGATACCACAAAAAAAGAGATAAAAACTACGGCTATTGTAACGCACGCTGAAAGTGTTATTTTAGGTGGGTTAATTAAAACTAAAAGCGATAATATGGATACAAAAACTCCTTTTTTAGGAGATATTCCCATTTTAGGGGAGTTATTTAACCACACAAAAGAGGTTCAAGACAAAGTTAATCTGGTTGTTATTGTTACTCCTTATATTATTCCAGAGTCTAAAGATTTAACATTTATACGAGAACAGCTAATGTCGTTAAAACTCTTAGAAGAACAATATTCACTCAAACTTGAAAAAACATTGTTAAGCAATAAAGAAAAGAACAATCAAGAAAAAATAGTTATGAAAACACAAGCTAAAAGTTTGACTGTTTTAGAACAGCACGAAGCTATATTAAAAGGTTCGGTAGATTAACGATTGATTTTGCTAAGCAGATGGTCGTAAATATTTAAACTGGAAATTATTTTTGAATGCTCTTGAGAAGTTGTTAAAATTTTATTGCAATCACTGCAAACAACACAAATATTTTCAAAATGATAGGTGCCTTTTTCTTCAAGGCTTTTAAATAAATAGCTCATAGCATTTGAAAATGTTATTTTTTGACCGCATCTTGCACAAGCACCACCTTGTTTTCTAAAAACTATTTCTTTTCGTTGTAAAAAATCTTTTGGAAGTTTTCCTTTTATAGGAATAGAGAGTTCTTCATAACTACTCCACAGTTGCTCTTTTGGAATAAAAATATTAGAGTGCATCTCAATTTTTTGTGAAGCAAATTGTAAAATAATCTCTTCAATAATTAAAATATCTCGTGCAAGAAGTTGAGTGTCATTTTTTAAACTTTTTATTTTTCCGTAATCAATTACTATATTAGGATATGTGTTTTTAATATATATTTTAATTTCATTTATAAAAAAATCAAGGTTCTCTGAAGGCTCTTTGGGATTGTTTTTTCTATTTTTTTTAAGAAAGAAAGCGACACCTACTCCTAAAATTATTAAAATTGATAAGGAGTAGAAACCGCTTGAAGACATAATTAAATAATATCTGGATTAATATCGTGTTGGTTGAGTGTTTTTCTAGCGTTATCATGAAGTCCACTAACTAATTGTGAAAGTTCATTGCTGTGAATAACAGGCAAGGTAATTTCTCTTCCTGAAACTTTTTCAAGCTCTTTTCTATTGAAATCTAAAAGATAAAAAGTTTGCAAGTTATCTACTACAATAAAATCAGCGCTGTTATCAAAAGCATCAAGCATAACTTCAGCAGCTAAACGGTAGCTAAAGCTTGGGTTTTTATGAAAAGTGTTCATTGCTAAATCGTTGTTCATACTTGGCAATAAAAGTGTTTTTGCTTCTAGTGTATCAATAAGTGTTTGTGTTTTTTCACAAGAAGCGGGTCCTTTATAGTAAGCAATATTAAACTCTTTAAAAGAGTGCTTAACCAAAGAAGTAGTGCATCCATTTCCAAAGTCTATTGTTTTTGTGCTATTGGGTTTAAAATTTTGATCAGTAAGCAATTTGCTAAGTGTTAGTTTCTCTTGAACAGCTTTTATTTTTGTTTCGATTGAGTTGTCAAAATTATAGATTCTATTGCTTAAATTTGTATGAAAAAGAATGCCATCTTTTTCATCTAAAAGAGTCTCTTTAATTATTTTTTCATTTGATTTTTTTTCCAATAAATCGGAAGCCAATAAAATAAAAGCATCGCCAATATATTTTTTGTTAAAATTTAAAGTATTTGAAGCATAATAGTAAATTTTGTAGCTTTCATAGAGTGCTTTTTCCTCATCACTTAGATTCTCCAACAGAGCCAATTTTTCATAAAAAGGGTCTTCATTAATGAGTAAATCTTTGTAAGAACGATTGCCACTTAATGGGTCAATTTGTAAAGATCTTCCAAAGTCTTTTTTGATTTGCTCTAATGATAAGTTTAAAGTTGTGAACAAGCCGTTTACAACGACACCACTTTCAAGTTTGTTTTCAAATCCAAATGGGGTTTGCTTATGAATGGTTTCTAAAATATCCAATAAATTATTTTGCGATGTAATGTTTATATAGTGTTTTGTATAGTATGGCAAATAGTCTGATTTTGCGTCAAATTTGTATAATGATATTTCTAACTTCATAATGTACCGTCACTTTCTTTGATTATTTGTTTCAATTTTATTAAAATCTTGCTTAATCTTACTCTTCATAACGAGCAACGCAAGCACCAATTCCTAGCAATTTTTCTTCTAATTGCTCGTATCCTCTGTCTAAATGATAGATTCTGTGAATATTAGTTTCTCCTTTTGCTACTAATCCAGCTAGTACCAAAGCAGAACTTGCGCGTAAATCTGTAGCCATAACATCAGTACCCGTTAAGGCGTTTGGAGTTCCTGTAATGCTTGCTGTATGCCCTTTTAGCGTTATATCAGCTCCCATTCTAAGCAGTTCATTCACATGCATATAACGGTTTTCAAAAAGATTTTCATCTACAATACTTACTCCGTGGGCTTGAGTTGCAAGTGCCATAAATTGGGCTTGCATATCGGTTGGAAAACCGGGATATTCTGTGGTGGTAAGATTTATAGGTTTAATTTTTTGAGTGGGTAGAATCGTAATAGTATTCTTTGTTTTTTCTATTGTAAAGCCCATCTCTTCTAGTTTACTTAAAACTGCATCCATATGGTTTGGCATAACGTGAGTAATAGTAAGTTTCGTATTGCAAATAGCTCCTGCACAAAGGTAAGTACCTGCTTCAATTCTATCGGGAATAATAGTAAAGTCTTTAAACTCAAGTAATTTTTGAGCAGTTCCAACAATTTCAATTTCATCGCTTCCTATGCCTTTAATATTTAACCCCGCAGCTTTTAATACTTCGCAAAGTTGTACCACTTCTGGCTCTTTGGCTGCATTAATAATTTTAGTAGTGCCGTGTGCTAAAGCAGCTGCCATAACAATATTTTCTGTTCCTGTTACGGTAATTTTATCAAAAACTATGGTGGCTCCCTTTAAACCGTTTGGAGCAGTTGCAAGTATGTAACCCGCTTTTATTTCAATAATTGCACCCATTTGCTCTAACGCTTTTAGGTGTAAATCTACAGGTCGTTGACCAATAGCACAACCTCCTGGTAAAGAGACTTCACAATGCCCAAAACGTGAAAGCAGAGGTCCTAAAACCAAAATAGAAGCTCTCATTGTTTTAACAATATCATAGGTAGCTTTGGTTTCATTAATAGAAGCAGTAGTTATTTTTATGCTGTTGTTGGATATTTTTTCAAAGGAGCTTCCTAGCATTTCAAGCAGTTTTAATAAGGTATTAATATCGACCACATTGGGAAGATTGTCTATGCTTACAGTGTTTTTAGCCAATATTGTAGCCGCAAGTAGAGGCAATGCTGCATTTTTTGCACCCGATATTGCGACTTCTCCGCTTAAAGGTTTTTGACCAATAATTTTTAAATATTTCATTTGTTTCCTAGTGTATTAATTTAATGGAAAAAGTAAAGAGGACTAAGGCAATTGGATTTTGGTAAGAAGCATTGTTTAAAAACTTCTAAATCACTCTTTTTTCCTGAGATAATCGGATTTTAACAAAAAACTGATTAAACTTCGATATGACAAACGAAACCAAACAAGGCATTAAGTATATGCTTTTTGCCTCACTATTATTCGCTTTTATGGGAGCTTTCGCCAAAGAGCTAAGTTCCTCTTTAAATTCCGTTGAAATTGTATTTTTTAGAAATATTTTTGGGGTTATTTTAATCACACTCTCTATTTATAAAACTCCTTTGAAGCAAGTAGGGGGAAAGCCTTTTTTACTTATTTTTAGGGGCGTTGCTGGGTTTGTAGCTTTACTAATGTTTTTTTATAATATCTCTGTAATTTCTTTAGCAGAAGCCATGACTTTTTCTAAAACATCGCCTATTTTTACCGCTATTTTTGCCTATATTTTTGTAAAAGAAAAAATCTCTTTTCAAGGTTGGGTTGGTGTTTTTATAGGATTTATAGGTATTTTATTTATTACAAAATTTGATGGAAGCTCTTTAGAAAAAACAGATTGGCTGGGAATTTTATGTGGTGTAGGAGCGGGATTAGCGTACACCTCCATACGAGAGCTAAGAAAATATTATGAAAATAGAGCCATAGTGCTTTCTTTTATGGGTATTGGTACCATTGGTCCTATTATTTTAATGAGTATAGCCCCATTTTATGAAACAACAACTTTTGATTTTATAATTGCTCCTTTTGTACTTCCACAAACTTCAGATATTGCATATATTGTAGCCTTAGGACTTTTTTCAACCTATGCACAAATTTATATGACTAAAGCGTATTCTTGTGCAAAAGCTGGGATTATTGGAACTATTAGTTACTCAAATATTATTTTTTCCATTATTTTAGGAATGTTTTTAGGAGATGCACTTCCTGATGTTTGGGTCTTTTTAGGTATACTTTTAATCGTTTTCAGTGGCGTATTAGTCAGTAAAGTTAAACCATAAGGATGTTTTATGAATTTAGATAAAGTAGTTTCAGGATTTTTTATAATACTTGCCATGACCTTGAACTTTGGTTTTTTTTATGGTGATTTAGACTCTTTAGAAGCTCACAGTAAATATGAACTGTTTGCAGCTATTGTAGTAAATTTAATTGCAACAACTTTAAAGTTAGGAGACAGAACTCAAATGGGTTCTGTGTTGCTAGCAACTTCTTTAGTAGCAGACATTCAGCTTATTGCTGCAGCTATTGTGTGGGCAATTGCACATTATGTTTATGTAATAGATAAAGAGATTGTGGTGATTATTATTTCACTTAGTGGTGGTGCTTTGTTGGCAAATATTACATCGGTTGCTTTATATGTAGGGGAAACGCTTAAATCAAAGCGATAAAACAAATAATAAAATTGGTTAGGAAATAAAGTGCACAATAACTCCCTTTGGATTATTTTACAAAAATTGCGTATTCCTTTTATTGTCATAATTATTGGATATACCATTGCTATTATTGGGCTAATAAATATTAATGGCATAGACGACAACGGCAATGCATATAAGATGACTATTTTTGATGCCTTTTATTTTATTTCATACACCGCAACTACCATAGGTTTTGGTGAAACTCCTTACGCGTTTAGCTATTCACAACGCCTTTGGGTTGTTTTTTCAATCTATCTTACAGTTATTGGCTGGCTTTATGGAATAGGAAGTTTAATTGCATTACTTCAAAACAAAACCTTTTTAAATGAGATGGCACGAGTAAAATTTAGACGACAAATCAGCCATATGCGTAAAAAGTTTATTGTGGTTTTGGGTTTTAACTATGTAACAAAAGAGATTATAAAAAAACTTTTAGCCAATGATATTTATGTAGTGGTAATAGAAAAAAAAGAAGAAAAAGCCAATGCGTTAATTTTAGAAAATTACACACCTACGGTTCCTGTTTTAGTCTTAGATGCCCATAAAGCAAAGGCTCTAGAACAAGCAGGAATACACAAACTAAACTGTAAAGCAGTGGTTTCTTTGTTTGAAGATGACACTTTAAATTTAAGAATTGCCATGGTTTCAAGACTTCTTAATAAAAATATACAACTTGCTGTTAAAGCAACTACGCAAAACAGTGTGAATAATTTAAAAGATATTAATACCAATATTGTTGCAAACCCTTTTTTAATTATTGCCAATGAGTTAAAAATGGCAATACAATCGCCCAATTTATTAAAACTTGAAAAATGGATTTATCAAATAGACAGACTTGATACCCATTTTGAAAGATTTCCAGTGGGAAAATATATAATATGTGGATTTGGGCGTTTAGGAAAAAGTATCTCTAATGAGTTAAAAAATGAAAATATTGAGATTGTTTTTATTGAAAAAGAAAAAAAGAATATAAAAGATGTTGTTTTAAATGAAAGACACAGCTTTATAATAGACGATGCAGACAATAAAGAGGTGCTATTAAAAGCAGGTATCCAAACAGCAACTGCTATTGTTGCCTTTACAAACAATGATACGGTTAATCTCTCTATTTTAGCAACTGCTAAAAAACTTAATGAAAAGATTATTACTATTGCAAGAGAAGATGAAATGGAAGATTTTTCTATTTTTAGTAACGCCAAAATTGATTATTTGTTTATGCCCTCTAAAATTTTAATTAATATTATAAGCAACGCTTTAATCAACCCATTATCAGATACTTTTGCTCAAGCCATTGCACAAAAAGATGAAGCGTGGGCTGCTCTTTTAGTTAAAAATTTATTGCAAAAAATCAATGCCAACCCTTTGTTGTTTGAACTCTCTATTCAATCATTTCAAGCCAATCAAATTTGCGATTATCTTGAAACTTCCAATGAGATAGCTTTAAGTTTTTTTGAAATATCATTACGCAATCGTAATTTAAAAAATAATGTTATTGTTTTATTGCTAAAAAGAGAGGGTGAAATTACTTTATTACCAAGTTTAGACACGCCCTTAAAAGTAGATGATAAAATTCTTTTTGCATGCGATGAAAATGCAAAAAATGACATAGAGTATATGACTCAAAATCCATATGAGTTTCAATATGCGTTAACAGGTGAAGAAAAAAAATTATTTAACAAAGGAATATTCAAATGATAATAATGACAGGACCTTGTGTCTTAGAAGACAGAGACACCGTATTTAGAATTGCTGAAAAACTTAAACCTCTAAGTGAAGATAAACGAGTGGAATTCTACTTTAAAGCCTCTTTTGACAAAGCCAACCGTACGAGTATTAACTCATTTAGAGGACCTGGCTTAGAAGAGGGCTTACGCCTTTTTCAAGAGATAAAAAAAGAGTTTGGCTATGAAGTAGTAACCGATATTCACGAATCGTATCAAGCATCAATTGCAGCTGAGGTTATAGATGTGTTGCAAATTCCTGCATTTTTGTGCCGACAAACCGATTTACTAGCAGCTGCTGCTAAAACCAAAGCCAAAATAAATATTAAAAAAGGACAATTTTTAGCAGCTGATGCTATGAGACACCCTGTAGAAAAAGTGTTGCAAACCAGAGGAATCAATGAAATTTCATACGACATTAGCAAAGCAAATGGGGTATGGTTATGTGAAAGAGGAAATACCTTTGGATATGGATCTTTAGTGGTGGATATGCGAAATTTAATTTTGTTGAAAGAGTATGCTCCCGTAATATTTGATGCCACGCACAGTGTTCAAATTCCAAGCACGGGTGGAACTACGGGTGGTAATTCTGCTTTTGTTCCAAGCATGGCAAAAGCAGCAGCAGCGGTAGGAGTTGATGGCTTTTTCTTTGAAACACATATAGACCCAAATGTAGCAAAAAGTGATGGTCCTAATATGCTAAAAATAGAGGATTTGTACAAAACTGTTGCCGATATTTTTGCCATTCAAGAGGCTTTAAAACAATAAGAGTTAATGCTTATCAATGATTAAATGTTGTATAATCGCCAAATATAAAAAGAACACACGGAGTAAATATGAAAATAATTGAAGGAAACCTAAATTTAAAAGGCCATGAAAAAGTAGCTATTATCAATGGAAGATTTAATCACATCATCACAGATAGATTAGTTGAGGGTGCAAAAGATGCTTTTATTCGGCACGGTGGAAATAAAGATAATTTAGAGCTAATTTTAGTACCAGGAGCATTTGAAATTCCATTTGCACTTGACCGAGCATTAAGCAGTGGTAAATACGATGCTATTTGTTGTGTGGGTGCAGTAATAAGAGGGGCAACTCCTCATTTTGACTACATCTCAGCAGAAGCCACCAAAGGCATTGCAACGGTTGGAATAAAATATGGAAAACCTGTTTCAAATGGTGTTTTAACTACAGATACTATTGAACAAGCCATTGAAAGAGCTGGAAGTAAAGTAGGAAATAAAGGTGCAGAAGCTATGGTTACCATTATTGAAATGCTAGACTTATACAGCAATATGGAGAAATAAATGGCAACAAGAACACAAGCACGAGAGTCTGTTATTGGGTTATTGTACGCATATGATTTGGGAAATGAAAAAATAACTCTTTTCGTAGATGAAATTTTAGAAGATAAAAAAATACGAAACAAACAAAAAGAGTTTGCACTTAAACTTTTTAATGGGGTCATTGCCAATCTTACAACTCTTGATACCGAAATCACGACACATTTAGATAAACGAGGGCTAGATGACATTGGTTCAGTTGAACGAGCAATTTTAAGACTAGCAACTTATGAAATTATGTTTGAAAATCTAGATAAGCCAATTATTATTAATGAAGCCATTGAACTTTCAAAACGATTAGCAGGAGACAATGCACCTAAATTTATAAATGGAATCCTAGATAAGGTAAAAAAATGAAACTGTGTGTCGCTTTAGATTTGCCAAGTGCTAAAGAAAATTTAGAACTCGTAGAGCAAATTAAAGCATATGATGTGTGGTTAAAAGTAGGTTTACGAGCATTTATAAGAGACGGATACGGTTTTTTAACACAGTTAAAAGCCATTAACCCAAACTTTAAAATCTTTTTGGACTTAAAGCTACACGACATTCCCAACACAATGGCAGATGCCGCACAAGAGATTTCAAAATTTGGAGTGGATATGTTTAATGTTCATGCAAGTGCTGGAAAAATTGCTATGAAAGAAGTAATGCAACGAATTAAAGAGTGTGAAAAACAGCCTATTGTTTTAGCAGTGACTGCATTAACAAGTTTCGATGAAGAGAATTTTCAAGCAGTCTATAGCCAAGATATTGCTTCAAAAGCGACTCAATTTGCAAAAGATGCCTATGAAAGTGGTATTCAAGGTGTTGTGTGTTCAGCCTTTGAAAGCAAAGCAATTAAACAAAATAGTTCGCCATCTTTTATAACACTATGCCCTGGAATTAGACCCTTTGGTGAAGAAGCACAAGATCAAAAAAGAGTTGCCGATATTGCTTTAGCAAAACAAGAATTAGTAGATTTTATAGTAGTAGGGCGACCTATTTATAAAAGTAATAACCCAGCAAAAGTAGTAAAAGAAATTTTAGAAAATATATAATAATTTCTTTTATTCATTTAAGCATTGTTTTAACTAAACTTAACTAAAATTACAACCTCAAATCAAGGACAGTTGGGTGAGTTGGCTGAAACCACCTCCCTGCTAAGGAGACGTACTGGTAACGGTACCGAGAGTTCGAATCTCTCACTGT
>Ga0265294_10004511_pt1 | contig 17374 bp, 11 predicted proteins | sample MunlanPumphouse3_FD_192504 | JGI IMG/M metagenome (GOLD analysis project Ga0265294, IMG submission 192504) | Groundwater microbial communities from a municipal landfill in Southern Ontario, Canada - Pumphouse #3 | ecosystem: Environmental > Aquatic > Deep subsurface > Groundwater | place...
CTTCTGAACTAATGACTTGCCAGATCATTAAGATCCAAAAGAAAATAAAAGCTAACCCAATAATTTTATTAGAGCTCATCCAAGCCCAATTTTGGGTAAAAACAATAGCCGGCAATAAGGCTAAAAGAATTTTAATTGCCAAATGTTTTTTCATAATTTTTGTAGCCAATTTTTAGGCTAATTAATTATTAGATAGCCGGACCAATTGTTTTGAGAAAACAAAAACGGACACCCGACCTTGGTTGCGAAACCACACATGGTATCCGTGAGGACCCTATTTGTGTTAGGTCGGAATGTCCGTTCCTGTACACAAATAAGGCAAATTACCCCTAAAAAAGGAATAGCCTCACGAATATAAAAATGTGGTTTCGCATTATAAATATAGCTTAAAATTAGCTAAAAGTAAAGTAAAGTTACCAACAGTTTACCGACAACAAAAAAACGAAACTTAATTGTTTCGCCTTTGACTACTTTGTGACAATAATAAAAAATTAATTATAAAGATTTTTAAAATTATTATTATCCAATAACTCTCTATGCATAGCAAATAAGGCTTTATCAATATTTCTAGGAGTTGTATTGTTTTCTTTGGCTAAAAATCTAACCACGCCTAAATAGTCTATCCAAGTGTTTATGCTTATATTCTTACTTTTTAAAAGTTTTAATTTTAATAAAATCTCCATACACCTTATGTCTATAATTGCATATTTATTTGGAAAAACGATTGTTAAAATAGCAGAAGCGGTTGGAATGCCAACCCCCTTCATAGAGCATAGTATATTTATTTTTTCCTTTTCATTCTTTTCTAAAAATGCATTTTTTGTTATTTTTTTAACTATTTTTTTATTTTTAATATAATTAGGTTTTTGACGTGACGATTTCCACATGCAAATTCTGTAAAACTCATCGAATTTTATATAGCCTCTCTTCTTAATTTGAGGACCTAAAATATCAAAAAGATAATCTTCTAGACTGTATAATTTTAAATATTTTTTTAAATTTATTTTCATTTTTTTATATTTAATTTTATTAAATAAAAAAGCAATATAAAAGAAAATTTTTTTCTTTTATTTATTTTTTCCTTCTGTTATCTCAATAAAGTCATTAATTTTATCTTTTAGTTGTCCAAGCCCATAATCATCACCGTGACTGACATGTGCGACCGTCCAATTACAAAATGAATAAATATCTTTCAATTTTTTTAAATCATCAACAGAAAGATTATTTTCAGATTCTTTATTTCGCACAAGACAGTCTATAACATTTCCAAAGTTTGGCTGATTTATGTGTAATAAATCATTTTTAATGTAGTTTTCTACTTCATATCTTAAACATTGACCATACTCGATAATTAACTGCTCTTCTGATATTCCACCATTTTGAGACTCTTTGTTTATATGTGATTCTAAATTTTTTAACTTTTGTCTCAAATTATCAACTTTATTAGGGCAAATAAAACTACCTCCCAGATCTTTTTTATTTCTAAATACATAATATTCGCTTGCTTTATTGTTTGGTTTTTTTTCTAAATTGAATTTGCATCTCAAAAACTTAAAAAATGTTCTGTGATGAGTAAAAATAAAGGTTTGAGAGAACTTTATATGTTCCTCTGCGATAAAATTAACTAAATGGCTTAAATTGTTGTTATCAAGGCTTGTTATCGGATCATCAAATATCAAAATTTTATTTTCAGGATTTGTTTGAATATCAAGAAAGGCAAAGAAAAAGCACAATGATAGAACTTGTAATTCCCCCTCTGATAATCCTTCTTTGATATCTCTCTCGTTTCCTTCATTATCTAAAACATTAAAAGCAAAGGGAAATTCTGTTTTGTTTCTTACCTTCTCTGTTTTCAGTTGTAATTTGAAACTGAATTTGAATTTATCAAAATAATCTTCAATTTTTTTCAAAGTCTTTTTAAATACTTCTTCGGAGCAATATCTTTCATAATCTTCTTTTGCTTTGTCATGTTTCACCTTTAAATCATCAAATTCTTTTTGAATGCTCTCAAGCTCTTTTTCCTTAGCTTTTCTCTGCTTCTGTTTCTCAATTTGATTTTCATTGAAAAAAGATAGTTTTAGCTCATTTTCACTGATTTTTTGATTATTTACTGTGATTCTTTGTTGTATTTTCTCATCTGTATTATCAGCTTTGAATTTTCGGATAAGTTGGTTTTTCTCCTCAATAAATGTGAAAATATCATTAAAAAAGGTTGTTAAAGTATTAAATTCAGTTTTTACCTTACTGTAAACTTCTGCCATATCTTCATTGCTTGGTTTTTTAAGATTTTCAATTTTCTTCTTTAGGTCTACAATTTTGCTTGTTGTCGGTTTGTTATATTTCTTTTGCTCTTCAATTGAATAAATGTCTTTGATCTTGTATTTCTGATTGAGTTCATTCAAAGAGACAAAAAAAGAATTGAGATCGCAATTTTTAACCGCATCAATAATATCTTCAAGTTCTTCAATAAGTGTTTTTTTGTTACTTTCAAATGTTTGAAGCTGTTTTTTATAAGTATCGTCAAAAATATCATTATAGGCTTTGATAATCTTTCCAATATTTTCTTCTTCATTTTCTGACTGGCAAAATGGACATTTATTTTCACAATCTTCTCTGATTTGAATACCAGTTTGAAAAAAATCTTTATATTGCCTGATTTTGGTAATCAAATCTTGTTCGGCTTGTATCTGGACTTGTTCTTTTAAATCAAAATTGAAAAGAGCTTGATAAACTGAATTTTCTGATAAAGATAATTTTATTTTGTCGTTTTTGATTTCAGAAGTAGAGTGTTGAATATAATTAACTTGTTTTTGAATTTCTTTGTCAGTTTCAAGTTTCTTTTTTGTTTCTTTGATATTTTTTTCAAGCTCTTCTTTTAATTCTGCAATTTCTTCCTTTGTTTTATCTTTGTATACTTCAAACAAAGTTTTTTCATCATTAGAAAGTGAAAAAGCCAAAGTTTCTCTATATTCTTCTTGAAATTTTTTTAACTTATCAAAAATTGTTTCAGATTCACCTTCTTCGCTTTTTGAAATTTGTTTTTTTAAGCTCTTTTTTAATTTACTAAGTCTTATTGCCTCACCATCAAACTCAATAATCATTTTTCCCGATTTTTGCTCTTGCCCGTTCGCATCTGTTTTTCTTTCGTTTCCAAGATGGATATTGTCATGTACAAATTCACGATCAAAAAACAAAAAATCATCAGTACTTTTTGTTTTATTCCACATATTTAATCTATTTGAAAACTTATACTCTCCGTCCTCAAATTTCAAACAAACTTCATCAGGAATTTGATTATTTGCAAACGTTTTTTTATTACAAACACTTTTTAGAATATTACAAACAGAGCTTTTTCCTGCTCCGTTTTCACCATAAAAGACATTCGCTGTGTCATGAAATTCTTGAGAATTGAAAAAAGAGGCCCAAGAAAAATCTTGAAATGATTTATAGTTTTTGATCTTTTTTATGGTTTTTAGTTTCATGTTTATAGCTTTTCAGTAATAAATTTAGACACCATATCATCTTTTCCTTGTGCCAACAATTTCAATTCATATTCAGAAAAATAGTATTGATCCACAAAGTTTGTATTTATTTCATCTTGTGTTATTTCAAAACCTTCTTCATAACTTGCAACAAGCGATTCGTACATATTTTTCAAAAAATCTGACTGCTTTGTGATGATTGTTTGCATTTTCTTGATGTATCCACCGACTTCTTTTTCAAAATCATCTTGGCTTTCAAAAAACAGCTGACCGTTGGCATGGAGATGATTGTTTCTTTTGTTTACCAGTGAAGAAATATCGCTAATCGAACCATCATCAAATCCCACCAATCTAAAAAAACGAAATACTGTTTTTTCTTGGATTTTGGAAAATGAAAATGGACTACTTGGCTCTTTTAAAAAATCTTTTTCTTGACTCGGAAAACCTACCCAACAAAGATCAAATTCCTGTATTTTTTCTTTGGCGATTCTTAGAAGCTGAACATAAACAAAGATCATATATAAAATATGCAAATGAGAATATGCACTTGAATAAAGCTCGTTTTCACTACACTTGAGACAAGCACCAAGATGATGATCAAGGTATTTTTCTAAAATAGGATCAGACGAGCTCAAAGGAAAATATTGCGATAATGTGTATATTTCATCCATATTTTCATCCAATTACAAGTTAAATTTCCTCACCCCAAACCTCTCCAATCTTCGCCTCAATTTTCTTCTCCATTTTCTCCATCAATTCCTTATTTGCATTCACAACATTTTGCTCGGCTTCTATCTCCGCCACGATTTGCTCTTGGACTTCGAGCGGAGGGAGGGGGATTTTTTCATTTTTAATCATTGGAATTGTTAATTGTGGTATTGAATTTCCGTTATTGTAAATTTGAATTGTATCAATTATGTATTTTAAAAATTTCAATTTTATTTTTTCTTCATTTGGAATTGCTACTATTAGCCTGACTATTGGTAAGTAAGGTTCTGTTTGTATTGTTGAATAGCCAATAGTTCCTCTTGCTGAAATAGTAATGCTTGGCTTGAAAACTCTCGCTTCTTTTCCATAACCATACAAACTTTTTTCATCTTTCCCATTTGAAAGAATAGGAATATTAAATTCTTCTGTTTTTTCTTTTGAGTATTGTTTTGGAGCATCTCCACCAGCAAATAATTCTTCACAAACTTCCCCCAACTCCACCATCTCCCAACTCGGATCAATACGGAAATTCGGTTTCCAGTTTTCTACGACTTGCCTCGCTCCGTCGATGATTTTTTGATACTGCTCTATCTCCGCCACGATTTGCTCTTGAACTTCGAGCGGAGGAAGAGGAATTTCTAAATTTCTAATATCAGAATTAGAAATATGTAAAATATTTACACCTTTTGCATAGGTTGCTAATTCATTTTTTAACGGTGGAGTGCTTATCAATAAAGCTAAATAATTAGACAAAACATGCTTGTTTTCTGTTCTAATAATATTTATATCTCCGCCCAAAACAACTTTATCTTCATTTAACGATCTTGCAACGGCAATACCCATCGCATCTGCAGTTGTGGTTGAGGGAATTAAAATATCGCCTTTTTTAGATAAAATTTTACCTTCAAAATCTGTTCTACTAATTACATTTTTGATTATTGGCTGATAGAGTGTATAAATTTCTCCATAATGAATACATTTATTTTTTCCGTCTTCCATAATATCTTTTTTAGAAATTCCCTGACCTCTTAAAAATTTAATTTTTTCTTGTTTTTCTAATTCTCCCAACTTAAATATTGGCCACTGATTTTTTGTTAATCCTTCTTTGGCTAATTCTGCTAATTCTTGTAGCTTAGAAAAATCATAGTCTTCAAGTGCTTTTTGCATTTGCTGAATTGGTGCTTGAATACTTTTAAAAGCCTCATTAATAAATTCCTGCTGTTTATTAAATTGATCAATAACTGGCTGAATGCTTTTTTGAATTTGTTCTGCTTGTTTTTGGTGATGCTTTGTAATATCTTTAAATATTTTTTGATGTGGCTCCAAGGCTTTTGCAATAGTTTCAAAATTTGCCTTCAATGATTCTGATAGATCAACTTTATAGCGTTCACCTGTAAGGTTGTAATCTCCATTTTCGCAAATCTTATTTTTTGGTACAGAAAAGGCAATATCTTTATAATTTTGAAAATCACCATAAGATAAGGGCTCTTTTTCTTTGAATCTCTCTAAAACTTCTAGCGCTTTTGGTAAATCATTTTTATCTATTTTTTTTCTCTGAGCTCCCAAATCAAAACCATCGTTTCCTACTTTAATAAACAAGATATCCTTACTTTTTTTTGCAAACTCCTTATCTATCAAAAGAATAGAGGTTTTTACTCCACTATATGGTTGAAAGACTCCACTTGGTAGGCTCACTACTGCATACAGACCCCAATTTTCTATAAGGTTTTTTCTTAGATTTTTATAAGCATTGGCAGATTGAAAAATAATACCTTCGGGCACAATAATACCTGCTCTTCCTTTATTACTTAAGTGTTCAGCGATATAATCAACAAAAAGCACCTCGGCACGATTAGCCTGTATAAAAAATTTTTTATGTGGAACAATTCCGCCTTTCGGGGTCATAAATGGAGGATTAGCAAGAATTACATCAAAGTTTTCTCCCCATCTTTTTTCGCTGCTTAAAGTATCATATTCATAAATTTTAGGATCACTAAATCCATGAAGATATAGGTTTACAAGGGCAAGCTTAACCATATCTGGAGAAATATCATAACCTACAATATTTTGTGTAATTTTAGTTCTATCGTCTGGACTCAGTAAATCTCCTCTGTAATTTTGTTTTTCTTGTATGATAGTTTCTAATGCCGTTTCTCCTTGCACAATTTTGTCTTCTGCTTTTTCTTCCTCTGGTTTAAAGTTTGATGAATTAGTTTTAAGAATATGTTTGTACGCAGAAATCAAAAATCCAGCTGTTCCACAAGCAGGATCAAGGATGGTTTCATTTTTCTTAGGATTCACTACTTCCACGATAAAATCAATAATATGTCTTGGAGTTCTGAATTGCCCTGCATCGCCTTGACTTCCGAGAATAGAAAGCAAATATTCAAAAGCATTTCCAAGATTTTCGCTGTGATCATAATTAAATTCATTGATTTCTTTTAAAAATAAACTCAAAGTTCTTGGGTCACGAAAAGGCAAAAAGGCACCTTTGAAAATATCGCGAAAGAGTTGCGGAATATGAGGGTTTTTTGACATATTGGCTATTGCCTCCGCGTATAAATCAAGTCTTTCCTGTCCTGACAGTCTGTTATCCATGAGCTTCGTCCAAGAATATTGACTAAAACCATTGGCAAAAAATCTCGCCTCACCACCAAGTTCTTCTGACTCTTTATCCATGTCATCCATAAATTTATACACAAGAGCATTTGTAATTTGCTCTACTTGTGCTTTTGGATCTGGGACTTTTCCAACAAGAATTTGTCTTGCGGAGTCAATTTTTCTTTTTGTAATATTATCAAGCATAATAATTTTAACTAACTCTTAAATTGATTAACTGAAACATAATCTCTTACATATTCAGGAACAGTCTCTCTCCAACCATTGAGAGCCTTAAATTCTGACATGCTAAATCCTGCATATACATTAAGCTCTGTAAAATGTTTATTATTAATTATATCTCTAAACTTTTCATCTGCGATATAAGCTTTTATATAATTCTTGATATATGGAACATACTTGCTTTCTGGTTTATGAATAGATATAAACTTTTCACATTCCTCCTCAAGCAGTTCGTTCTTATCTTTAAATTTATCAATGAATCCAAAAATCCTTTCCAAAACTTCACGCCAAGAAATATGACGATCAAGATTTTCACTTTTTCTAATTTTCTCTAAATTCAAAAAAAGTTGTGGCTTGTTTTCATATTTATCGCGAACAATTTTAACTGCTTTTTCCCATTGCTCATTTTCTACCGCTGATTTTATATCATCATCTTCTTGGAGTTCTTGTTGTGCTTTCTCAAATAGTTTACGATCAACTTTCATTCCTTCTAGGCCAACTGCTTGTTCTCTTAACTCTTTAACTTTATCAGGATTAAAAACTTCTATTTCATCAATATCAACAGGGACACCATCATCACCTCCAGTTCCTTTTTTTATTTGCGGTAATTTTAGAATTTCATCATAATCAAATTCTTCTTCAAAATATTCACAATTAGCAAAGAAATCAAAAAATTTAAAACTGCTTTTTTCATGTTTGTGTCTATCCCCATATTCATCAGTATATTCAAAGGTATGTTTTCTTGTTCCCCTTCCTTTAATCTGAATAAAGTCCGTCGGAGAAAAAACAGGTCTCATTAAGGCAAGATTAAGTACATCAGAGCAATCATAACCAGTCGTCATCATCCCTACGGTTACACAAACACGAGTTTTACTTGATTTATAGTTATCAATAAATTTAGTATGCCCGTTGAGATTATTATTTGCAAAATTAATCGTAAACTGTTGACTGTCCTGAATGTTTGAGGTAATTTGCACAGCAAAATCAGAATTGTATTTCTCGGGCCAAAGTTGACTAGCCATTTTGTTAAGCATTTGAGTAATTTTGCTCGCATGTTTTTGACTAACACAAAAAATAATACTTTTTCCAATTTCCCCACTAATTGGATCCTTCAATGCATTCTCTAAAAATGTCTGACAAAAAACTGTATTCGTTTTCTCAGAAAAAAACTTTTTTTCGAAATCTTTTTGAAAAAATGACTCCTCTTCTTCTCCCCCTTCTTCTTTTTCTATCATAACCGCATACCCTTTTTCAGAAAGAAGATCGGCAGTAATATCAGTTCTTGCATCAACAACGATCGGGTTTATTAAAAAACCTTCTTTCACTCCATCAAGTAAACCATATCTAAAAGTTGGCTCACCATCTTTACAACCAAAAGTGGTGTAAGTATCAAGCATTTGTCTTCTTTCCCATGCCCTTGGATCCTTACTCGAAAGTTTATGAGGGTCTACATTTTTGAGATAATTTTTCGGTGTAGCAGTTAGTCCCAATTTATATCCAATAAAGTACTCAAAAACAGCCCTTGAATTTCCACCAATAGCACGATGAGATTCATCAGCAATCAGTAAATCAAAATCAGTTGGAGAAAATAGTTTTTTGTATTTATCTTGTGACGAAAGGCTTTGCACAGTTGAAACAACAATTTCCGCTTTTTTCCAATCGTCACGATTTTGTTTATAAATAACTGTTTGAAAATCATTGCCAAGATAATTTCTAAAATTTTTATAGGCTTGATCTTCTAATTCTAAGCGATCAACTAAAAACAAAATTCTTTTAGCATTCCCTGTTTTCAAAAAAAGTTTAATAATCGCTGCAGAAGCAAGGGTTTTACCCGTACCCGTTGCCATTTCAAAAAGAAACCGATCATTTCCTTGTTCTGCAGATTTTTGCAAAGCATAAATTGAGTTGAGTTGATAGGGTCTAAGCATTCTTAACCCTTGTTCCCATAAAAAATTTGTTCTTGTATCTTCATTTTGATATTGAGGATCATCTTTGAAGCCTGGATTTTGCGTAAGTGCAATATAATCAATATTAACTTCCTCTTCTGCAAGTCTTTTATTGTTCGGTTTAAAATCCAATCTATGAAGTAAAGATTCTTGTGTCGGGTATTCAGTAATAACATCGGGATTGCCTCTTTCTAAATCCCAAAAATAATGAAGATTACCATTAGAAAGAATTATAAAACGAGCATTGATATTTTGAGCATACTTTCTGGCTTGTTCTTTTCCGTCTAGTGGGTTTTTATCCTCTTTTTTTGCCTCTAAAACAACAAAAGGGAAACCCTTATCATCTAACAATAAAAAGTCAATAAAGCCGTTTTTTGTAGTTTCAAAATCATCGCCAAAAGCATCAATATCTTTTTGAGAAAGTTTTACATTTGGTTCAAGTGAAACATTGGCTGGGCCTTCTTCATTATCAAAAAACCTCCACCCAGACTCCTCTAAAAGTTTATTAATTTTAATTCTAGCATTAGCTTCTTTATTAGACATAAAAAAACATTAAAAATTCTTTATAAATTCTCTATATTTAATTTATCATAGTTTTATCTAAAAATCAATTTAATTATTTATCAATTTTTATTAATTATTAGAGAAATAATTGAGTAGTTTATCATATTTTTATATTTAATTTATATTTTGTTTATCTCCTGTTTATCTACAATTTATCTCTGGACTTCTTCTCCCTTATCCGTCATTAATCTAGTACTAACAATTAAGCATCTAAACTATGCTAGATTACAAGCAATTAATGACAAATAGCTCTCAAATAGGGACAATTTCAAGTCCTAATGGGTCAAATTCAAAAGATATTGAAATTCCTTTAAAATATTGCCTTTATGCTAGAAAATCAACTGAATCAGAGGAGAGACAGGTATTATCAATAGATAGTCAAATCAAAGAAATGATGGATTTAGCAGTTAAGGAAAACTTAAATATAGTAGATATTAAAAGAGAAAGTCATAGTGCTAAAGAAACTGGTCAAAGAGCCATATTTAATGAATTAATAGAAGATATAAGGAGTAATAAGTATAATGCTATACTTACTTGGGCTCCTGACAGGATATCTAGAAATGCTGGAGATCTAGGAAAAGTGGTAGATTTAATGGATCAAGGAATACTTCAAGAAATAAGAACTTATGGGCAAAAGTTTTCTAATAACCCTAACGAGAAATTTCTCTTGATGATACTGGGTTCTCAGGCTAAATTAGAGAACGATAATCGAGGAGTAAATGTTAAAAGAGGTCTAAGGGCTAGAGTAGAAATGGGTCTATGGCCAGGCATGGCTCCACTTGGTTATTTAAATCAAAAAAGAATGGATAAGAAATGTCAAATTATAGTTGATCCTGATAGAGCTCCAATAGTTAAACAGATGTTTGAAAAAGTTGCTTATGAAAAATGGTCAGGCAGAAAAGTATATAATTGGTTAAAATTTGAACTTAATTTTAAAACAGTTGGTAATCATCATGTAGCTTTAGGAGGATTGTATAGAACTTTAACTAATCCAATATACTATGGAGTCTTTGAATATCCTAAAAAATCAGGTAATTGGTATCAAGGAAAACATAAGCCAATTATTACTAAAGAATTATATGACAAAACAGTAGCTCAACTGAAAAGAGATAATATTCAAAGAGAGAACAAAGAATTTGCTTTTACTAAACTGATGGTCTGCGGGTTATGTGGTTCTATGATATCGGCGGAGGAAAAGTATAAACAACTGAAAGATGGGACTACTGCTAAATATGTTTATTATGGATGTGGTAGATCTAAGGACAGGAATTGTAAAAGTCATTATTTAAGAGAAGAAGATTTAATAGAACAATTGATAAAATTATTTGATAAAATAGAGTTAAATGACTTTGGGGTAAAGGTTAAATTTGAGGAAGAATTAAAGAGGTTTAATAAATTTCAAAAAGGAGTTCTTGGTATCTCAAACAAAAAACAACATCACGAGGATGTTGAGATGAAAACTTATGCTATTTATATACTAAAACACGGAACAAAAGAAGAAAAACGAGAGCTGATGAGTTGTTTTAAGAGTAAGATAAAAATTACTAAGGGAGCGGTGAGTATTGAAGGGTAAAATTAATTAATTTTTATAAATATTCCAGTATATACGATATTGCAAACTAACGTGACAGTATATTTTTTCCACTAGATAAACGATTTTTTATTTTTTTTCCTCTTTGTCCTTTGACCTTGAAAATAATCCAAAAATCAAAGCAATAAGACCACCTATAATAGCCCCAATTATACCTTTTCTTGCAACGCCTTCAAAAATATTTGAAGAATCATTCTTTTTTGCTTCTTCTTCATTATATTCATATCCCCGCTCATAACTAAAAGAATCGATAACTTGGTTGAAGATTGATAAATTTTTTGAATACTCAGATTTAACGGAATAAAAATTAAGTTGAGTTATTCCACTTTTACCCAAAAACATAGCCAATAGACCATTTACTTTCCCAACATTAGCAACATCCACCTCTAAGTTCATAAAGATAATATTTCTTTCTTTGTCTATAAACGGGTCTTGAAGACTTGCTTTAGTCATTAGCTCTGAATATTCATCAATCTTTTCGTTTACACTTTCAGAAAATTTATCACTTTTAAATGTTTGTGTGATTTGACTGTATGAAGGAGTATTTATTTTATGTTGTTGAACAAGGATGTATGGATATTGAAAATCTTCAACATTTTCAATCTGAAAACCTGCCATATAATCAATAAATTGTCCGCCAGTCATATCTGCTGCTTGTTGCATTGCTTCATCGATTGTAGATTTTGGAATTTCAACCCACCCGCTTGGAATCATGAATGAGTAATGATATTGCCGATTTGTGTAATCAAGGTTTTCAGCGTTTACCATTATCGGCAGTAAAAAGAAGCAAAAAAGAATAACGGTTAAGATTTTTCTCATAGTATTTATCATTAAAAATAAAAAATTATTTCAACTAACTACTTAATATTTAAAATTGCTTTATCTCTACTTTTTTCAACTTTATATGACTTTTTTAAAAAAAATATAATAAAAATAAGCAAACCTAAATACAAATAAATAGGCATCATACTTGAATAAAAGCCTCCTTGATCATCCCTATTGTTTGTAATATAAACGGCTATATTCACTATTGTTAAAAAACATGAATATACAATACCTAAAATCATTGACGATTTACTACCTTTTTTAACAAAATAAATAATTGGCAAAATTAAAAGAGATAAAAATAGTCTATGCCAAGAGGTTATTAAAAAAATTATAATTAAAGCAATTACTGATTTACCTCTTGAACTTTCATACCATTTTAAGTTTTTATAATTTTCTATTTCTTTCTTAATATCTTCTTTACTCATAATCTATAAAATTATTTTTAAAAATTAATCATTAAATATTATCAGTAATATTTTATCATAAAACTAGTCAAAAAACAAAAAAGTTCGAATCCCTTAAAGGTTCGAACTTTTAACTATTTTAGCATCTCAGAAACCTCAATAAAATGAAGGCACTCGGGTCTTCCGATACTAAATAATATTGGCGGGGATTAAGATGTTCGAACCACTCGGGTCATCCGATAAAATGTGTTAAAACCTTATGAATTCGGGTCTTCCGATACTAAATATTCTTGGCGGAGAGGAAGGGATTCGAACCCTTGAAGGGGTTTCCCCCTTAACATCTTAGCAGGATGCTGCTTTCAGCCGCTCAGCCACCTCTCCAATTTGAATTTATTGAATAAATTATGTGTAAAACAAAAATTGTTATACAGCACAAATTATGCTACAATATAGACATATTATAAAATATAACAAATAATGTCAACGATATGTCTAAAAACAAAAAAAATAAAAATCAGGCAAAAAAGATAGAAAAAGAAAATCTTTATCCTGCTTGGCAAATAGATGAATTTGTTAAGCATCAAAGAAATAAAAAATGGTATATAATTGCCTCCATCGTAGCTTTGTTATTAATAATCTGGGCGATTATCGATAAAAATTATTTCTTTGCTTTAATAATAATATTATCTAGCGCCTTAATAGTTTTTTACGACGGAGAAAATCCTAAAAAAATTATGGTAGAAATCCAACACGATGGACTTTTTGTAGGGGAACCTTTCTATGAATTTCAATCAATTTCTAATTTTTATATAATCTACAAACCTCAAGAAAAAATAAAGAAATTATTTTTAGAATTTAAAAATCCACTAAAACACAGATTATCAATTCCCCTAGAAGATCAAGATCCAGTTGAAATTAGAAAATTTTTACTAAAATATTTAAAAGAAGATTTAGAAAAAGAAAATGAACCTCTTTCTGAAGGTCTTTCTAAATTGTTCAAAATATAGATATGGAATATGACGTTATAATTGGTCTAGAAATACACGCCGAAGTAAATACTAAAAGCAAAATGTTCTGCTCTTGCGCTAATGACCCTTTTAATTCTGAGCCCAACAAAAATGTATGTCCAGTTTGCTTGGCTCACCCCGGAACATTGCCTAAAGCCAATAAAGAAGCGATTGAAAAAATAATTCTTTTGGGCCTAGCTTTGAATTGCGAAATAAATAAACTTAGTAAATTTGATAGGAAAAATTATTTCTATCCTGATTTACCAAAAGGTTATCAAATATCACAGTTCGATTTACCTTTTGCTCACCACGGGTATTTAGAAACAAATAAGCAAAAAATAGAAATAACCAGAATTCATCTCGAAGAAGACACTGGTAAATTAAATCATCCCACTGGCAAGAATTACACCCTAATAGACTTTAATCGAGCTGGAGTGCCCTTAATTGAGCTAGTAACAGAGCCAGTGATTAAAGATGCCATTACCGCTAAAATTTTTTGCCAAACATACCAACAAATCCTTCAATATTTAGAGATTAGTAACGCCAATATGGAAAAGGGCGAGATGAGATGTGAGGCTAACATTAGTTTACAAAAAAAAGAATCATGGGTTAGAGATAATAAAGGCGGAGTAATTGCTAAAAATGGCCAGAAGCTAAACTCAAAAGTAGAAGTAAAAAATATTAACTCTTTCAAATCTTTAGAGAAAGCTATTAATTTTGAAATAAAAAGACAGGCTGAAATTTTAGATAAAGGTGGAGAAATTTTACCAGAAACCAGAGGTTGTAGTGATAATACTGGAGAAACTTTTAGTCAAAGAATAAAAGAAAGCAGTGCTGATTATCGTTATTTCCCCGAACCAGACATATTGCCAATTAAAACCAGCGAAGAAGATATTGAAAATATCAGAACTAAAATTGGAGAATTACCTCACAAAAAGAGAGAAAGATTTATTGAGCAATACAATATATCACCAGAAATAGCCGAAACTTTAATTAGTGACAAAGATACGGCTAATTGGTTTGAAATGGTTATTTCTGAACTTCAGGAATGGACCAAATCCTTAGGTCAATCTTGGGAAAATCAAGAAATAAAGCTAGCCAAAATGACTGCTAACTGGATAACCAGCGAACTTTTTAAATTATTAAAAGATTCTAAAAGTAAAATTAAAGATTTAAAAGTTACGGCTGAAAATTTTGCCGAACTAATTTCTTTAATCTATCAAGAAAAAATAAATTCTAGTTCCGGCCAAAAAATATTAAAAATTATTTTTGAAAAAGGAGGAGATCCAAGCAATATCATGACTGAAATGGGATTAGAACAAAAGGATGAAGAAAATTCTCCTGAATTAGAAAATATAATAAAAGAAGTAATTAGTGAAAACAAAGAACAATTTGAAGACTACAAAAATGGTAAAGAATCTATTTTGCAATATTTTATAGGTCAAATAATGACCAAAACTAAAGGAAAATATAATCCTAAAAAAATAATAGAGATTATAAAAAATCTCTAAAAAATATGAAAACAAGAAAAAAAGCCTATACCCTAGCTGAAATTGTTTTAGCCGTAATGATTATTGGGCTTATCTTTTCTATTGTTTCAGTTTCTTTATCAGAAATAAGAAGAAGTTCTCGAGACACAAGAAGAATTAGTGATATTGCTCAAATTCAATTAGCTTTAGAAGAATATTATCGAGATGAAGGTTTTTATCCTGACACCTTAAACCTAGGAGAAAACTTAATCGGATCTACTACTAACAGAATTTACATGATAAGAGTACCGCAAAACCCTCAACCAGCAGCGCCAAACTGTGAACCAAATAATTATCAATACACTAAAGATGGAGATTCCTATCAAATTAAATTTTGTTTGGAAAAAAATATAGACGAATATAATACTGGGCAAAATTGTTTAAGTCCGATAGGAGAAATAGAATGTTTACCCTAAAAAAGATTTAATAAATTTAACAACATCATTTTTATTTTCAAGCCAAACAATTTCAGCACCATTTTTCTCCCATCTCCTGAACCAAGACATTTGTCTTTTAGAAAACTGACAAATAGCTACAAATAAGCGATCAATTAATTGTTGTTCGCTTATTTTATTTTGCAGGAATAAAGATATAAAACGATATTCTAAACCAAAACTTTCTAGTCTTTCATAACTAACACCAGATTTATGAAGTCTTTTGACCTCGCCAATCATGTCTTCGTTATTTATCCTATCTAACAATCTTTTATATATTTTTTCTTTAACCACCGCCCTTTCTGGGTTAAGTCCCAAAATCAAAAAATCATATTTTCTTTTACCTCTTTTTGCTTCAAAAGATTTTTCATTCAACAAAACCTCTAAATAACGAGCCAACCTTCTTTTATTATTTAAATCGCTATTATTTAAACTAAGAAAAAATTTTTTGTTAATACTCTTAATTCTTTTTTGTAACTCTGAAATCTCTAAAGACTCAAATTCATCTCTTTTCTCAAAAGATGGTTTTGATTCAGATAATAAATAATTATCAACTACTGCCTCTAAATATAAGCCACTACCACCAACTAAAAAAGGCAACTTCCCCCTACCCATAATATCATCAATAGCCAAAAAAGCCTGTTTTTGATAATCAGCTAAATTAAAAATTTCTTGCGGATTAACTATATCTATTAAGTGATGATTTATTTTCTTATCTTCAAAATAATACTCAGCTAAATCCTTGCCGGTACCAATATCCATACCCCTATAAACTTGACGACTATCAGCGCTAACTATTTCTCCGTTAAATTTATCAGCCAACCTTACCGCCAAAGATGTTTTTCCGCTAGCAGTCGGACCCAAAACAACAACCACTTTCCCTTTTTTTTGAGAAATTTTTTTCTTTTTATCTTTACTATACTTGGGAATACTTAAACATGAAAAGTCGTAACCAACAATCTTGGCTTGAAGTTCAAACTCGAAAACATTAGTAATTTCCACTTTAACAAATTTACCAATAAAATCATTAGGACAAGCAACTTTATGACTTATTCTCACAAGCTTGGAAGTTCTAGTTCTACCAGTTAAAAAACCTTTGCGATCAAAACCTTCTATTAAAATATCCACTACTTTATTTAGATATTGTTGATTATTTTTTAAGGCCGTTTTCCTTAAAATAATATTCAGCTCCCTTTCTCTCCTTTTCTTTTCAGATAGACTAACATCATCTTTCAAATAAGAAGAAACTGTTTTGTAACGAGGACTATACTTAGAAATATAAACCAAATCAAAGCTTATTTCTTTAAAAAGCTTTTTAGTGTTGTTAAAGTTTTTTATTTTTTCTCCCGGAAAACCAACAATAACATCACTAGTAATTGAAGCCGAAAAACCATTTTTAAAATCCAGAGACTCTCTAATCTTTTTAACCCTTTCTTTATAAGTCTCAATTGTATACCTTCTATTCATTGCCTCTAAAATATGATTATCACCAGACTGAACAGCTAAATGAAAATGCTCGCAAAGATGTTTTGTTTTTTTTAAAACTGTAATCAACTTATTACTAACATCTTTAGGGTGACTAGAAGAAAATCGTAGCCAAAAATCTCCTTCCAATTTATCAACCATAGACAAAAGGTCGGCAAAATCAATTTTTTTATTTTTTAATTTAAAACCAAATTCCTCTTCTATCCTATCGTCACTATCTACTTTGTAGCTATTAACATTCTGAGCTATCAAGCTTATTTCTTTATAGCCCTTTTTAATTAATTTTTGCACTTCTTTTAAAATATCATAGGCTGGACGATAAACTTCTCTACCCCGAGCATAAGGAACTACGCAATAAGAACAAAAATTATTACAACCGTTACCGATAGGTACAAAAGCCGAGAAGCTAGAGGAATAATCAGCTGCCAATTCTAAATAATTATTTTCTTTTTTTGTAATTTTTTTAATTGTTGGAAAAAAATTTTTCAACTTTTTATCAAAATTTAATAAATCAGAAATATTAAACCAAATTTTTACCCTGCCTTTCAAACTTTT
>Ga0265294_10004512_pt1 | contig 17373 bp, 9 predicted proteins | sample MunlanPumphouse3_FD_192504 | JGI IMG/M metagenome (GOLD analysis project Ga0265294, IMG submission 192504) | Groundwater microbial communities from a municipal landfill in Southern Ontario, Canada - Pumphouse #3 | ecosystem: Environmental > Aquatic > Deep subsurface > Groundwater | place...
AATCCTTCTTTCCCCTGAAAACTTAACCTGGAAAACCGCACGCTATGAACGAGTATAACAACAAGGAAAAATATCACAAAAGAGGCCGCAAACCCTATTACCCCGGCATCCGGAAACGGGTTACCTTGTACCTGGATCAAAATGCCATTGCTTGCCTGGTTAAACTCTACAAAGACACCACACGCTCGGCCTTTGTCAGTCACTGTATCAAAAAAGAGGTCCTTGGAGAGCACTATGATGAGCTGAAATGAATTTTATGCCACAAAATAGAATTGCTATTGTATTATGTTGACATTGCGCCTTTTAACATTTTATATAGATCCTGGTAGCTCTTTCTTATTAATCTGATTTTTACAGTTCTCCCCTATCTCAAAGTCGAAGATCCCGCACTACTAAATTCGTATCTATAATAGATAAAAATAGAAACAATGCGTCCTGGTTATCAGTGTTTTACTAAACTATTTCTATCTATTTTAATCTAATGCGCTCCTAACAAGTTGCTGTTACTTGGTTGCACCAGCAGATAAGCGAAATAAAGCCTACCTCGTTTTGGGTGCTTTTGATTGTTAAGATAAAAATGATTAATTTCTATTATGCAATAGGTCATTTGAACTAAGGGTGTCGCGTTTCACGACACCCTATGGTTTACAGTATCTTACAACTACATCGCCAGAATTATAATAACCTTATATCCTCGTCTCTTGTTCCTTGCGCAATTGTAACTCGAGAGCTTTTTGTTTCTCACAAGAATTTGTACCGGCAAAAAAGAACTCAATGCTATCACAAACACATCAGACATCAAATCCTTATTGGTATTATTATTGACCTAATGGCCTTCTCTAATTAAAGGGGGTAAGTAGTACTTACACCCTTTCCCAACCAGTATGTATCCACATTTAATGATTCAGTATCTACTGCCGTTACCTATTAAGAAGTCTTCGACGAAGTAAGTTGAACTTACCCCACCCTCAAATCTTCCTTTAACAAAGCTGGAATTGTTTCGCTTCTGGTTTGCGGCTGTCCAGGATAACATCATATAATCCGTCTTCGGTTACGAATAAAGCTTGCTGTACCCATCCGGCCGTTTCAAGGGGGTTGCTTGAAACAACCCCCTTGTCTAGGCGTGTTTTTACCCTTGCCGAGTTAGATAGAGCAAGAACCTGGCAAACATCACTGAGGCAAACTCCGGTTCTCCATTTACGTTGATCACCCGGACCTGGCCGAACGAATCGTGTTTGAAAATTTGAATCGGCACTGTCCAGAACTTTGTGTAAATATTAAATAACCTAATCCTTTACACACCTTACAGAAAGACCGTTACTTTTGAGTTGCTGAATTCTGTATACTTTACTTTCACTGTTAGTTAAGTAACGCCACCAAGCACCTTCTTGAAGATATTGAGTTGAGCTCCACCATAAAGATTGGGTAAGAATGGCTTGGAAGTTTCCACTGAAGAATATTCCACCTGGGAGAGCAGTGAAACCACTAGAGTTGGTTGCTCCTGTGTTTGGGGAAGCCCAATATTCTGTTCCAGGATGCTTAAGCTTTCCACCTTCATCTGTACCTCGCAAGTTTGTTTTGTCTGCTTCTGATTGTGACATACCGAGATACATCTCCAATTGTTGCCATTCTGCATCACTGGGAAGATGCCAGCCCGGAGGGCATGCACCTTGTACGCCACTCGGGATGGTATTACTGGTTGCAGCTCCATTCATGGCTGCTGGCCAGTTGTACAATACGCCATAAGTTTGGTAATTGGCTGTGGCTTTGGCTTCGCTTACATTTGTCCCATCGTAATCGTACACATAATAGCATGCTGTTGTTTCTGAACTTGTGGCCGGGCCAACGACCGATGGCAGGTATTTCAGGTTCTCAGCCATCCATTCCTTGCCTCCTATGGTTATTGTTTTATATACTGTCTGATCTCTTTGATCTGTATAAGTTCCATAGTTGGGACTAGATCCGGGCTCCTTTGGATAATCCTTTACACACCTTACAGAAATCCCTATATCTGTTAATACTGGGTACCTGGAAACTTGACTTCCTTGGTAATCTAAGAGGCGCCACCAGGCAGACACTTGACCTTGGTATTGAGTTGAACTCCACCAAAAGCCGGCAGTGATATTACCTGTGAAATTGTCCCCACCACTGACGCTTCGCCCACCACCTGGAAGAGCCGTGAAACCGCTTGAATTCGTAGCTCCTGTGTTTGGCGAAGGCCAATATTCTGTTCCCGGATGTTTCAGTTTACCACCTTCATCTGTACCCCGAAAATTCATTAGATCTGCAGCTGACTGTGACATTCCAAGATACATCTCCAATTGTTTCCATTCTGCATCACTGGGAAGATGCCAGCCCGGAGGGCATGCACCTTGTACGCCACTCGGGATGGTATTACTGGTTGCAGCTCCATTCATGGCTGCTGGCCAGTTGTACAGCACACCATAGGTTTGGTAATTGGCTGTGGCTTTTGCTTCATTTACACTAGTTCCATCATAGCCATACACATAATAGCATGCTGTTGTTTGTGAACCTGTGGTCGGGCCAACGACCGATGGCAGGTATTTCAGGTTCTCAGCCAACCATTCCTTGCCACCAATGGTTATTGTTTTGTATACTGTCTGATCTCTTTGATCTGTATATGAACCATAGTCTGGACTGGATCCAGGCTCCTTTGGATAATCCTTTACACACCTTACAGAAAGACCATTGCTTTTGAGTTGCTGAATTCTGTATACTTTACTTTCACTGTTAGTTAAGTAACGCCACCAAGCACCTTCTTGAAGATATTGAGTTGAGCTCCACCATAAAGATTGGGTAAGAATGGCTTGGAAGTTTCCACTGAAGAATATTCCACCTGGGAGAGCAGTGAAACCACTAGAGTTGGTTGCTCCTGTGTTTGGGGAAGCCCAATATTCTGTTCCAGGATGCTTAAGCTTTCCACCTTCATCTGTACCTCGCAAGTTTGTTTTGTCTGCTTCTGATTGTGACATACCGAGATACATCTCCAATTGTTGCCATTCTGCATCACTGGGAAGATGCCAGCCCGGAGGGCATGCACCTTGTACGCCACTCGGGATGGTATTACTGGTTGCAGCTCCATTCATGGCTGCTGGCCAGTTGTACAATACGCCATAAGTTTGGTAATTGGCTGTGGCTTTGGCTTCGCTTACATTTGTCCCATCGTAATCGTACACATAATAGCATGCTGTTGTTTCTGAACTTGTGGCCGGGCCAACGACCGATGGCAGGTATTTCAGGTTCTCAGCCATCCATTCCTTGCCTCCTATGGTTATTGTTTTATATACTGTCTGATCTCTTTGATCTGTATAAGTTCCATAGTTGGGACTAGATCCGGGCTCCTTTGGATAATCCTTTACACACCTTACAGAAATCCCTATATCTGTTAATACTGGGTACCTGGAAACTTGACTTCCTTGGTAATCTAAGAGGCGCCACCAGGCAGACACTTGACCTTGGTATTGAGTTGAACTCCACCAAAAGCCGGCAGTGATATTACCTGTGAAATTGTCCCCACCACTGACGCTTCGCCCACCACCTGGAAGAGCCGTGAAACCGCTTGAATTCGTAGCTCCTGTGTTTGGCGAAGGCCAATATTCTGTTCCCGGATGTTTCAGTTTACCACCTTCATCTGTACCCCGAAAATTCATTAGATCTGCAGCTGACTGTGACATTCCAAGATACATCTCCAATTGTTTCCATTCTGCATCACTGGGAAGATGCCAGCCCGGAGGGCATGCACCTTGTACGCCACTCGGGATGGTATTACTGGTTGCAGCTCCATTCATGGCTGCTGGCCAGTTGTACAGCACACCATAGGTTTGGTAATTGGCTGTGGCTTTTGCTTCAGTTACACTAGTTCCATCATAGCCATACACATAATAGCATGCTGTTGTTTGTGAACCTGTGGCCGGGCCAACGACCGATGGCAGGTATTTCAAATTCTCAGCCATCCATTCCTTGCCACCAATGGTTATTGTTTTATATACGCTGCCATCCCGTGAATCGGTTAATGATCCGTATTCAATGGGCGAATCGCTTAAAGTGGTAAATGATCTCTGCTCCCCGTAGGCTGTGCCTTCTGAATTTGTAGCATAAGCTCGTACATAATAAGTCATGTTGGGGGTGAGACCGGTCAGGTTGCTTGTGAAGGCTCCTGTTCCTTCGCCATCATCTGTGTTTGAATCTTTAATGTCAGGTTTTTCCGTAGTGCTCCAGCAAACACCACGGGCTGTAACAGCAGATCCACCATCTGCTGTTACATTATAGGGACAGGTGGCTGTTGTGGTTGTAATTCCTGTCACCTGGCCAGTAGTAACATCAAGTGGCTTCAATTGCAAATAATAAATGACTTGAGCGTACAATGCTAAATTAGCATTGTTAACTTCTATTCTCTCATGAGTAAATGTTCTCATTGTCAAATGTGCCCATACATGAGGTACAATAACATCATATGTGGGGGATACTGCACCATTAACACCTTTTGCACTAGAAACTGTAACAAGGCAATCATTTGCTTCGCCATAGAGTGGAATAAATATTCCATTATTTTTACAAGCTATTGTATAATAAGGTTTAGGAGGTTTATCCAAATTTTTCATATCCTTAATAAACTGGGATTTTGGGTTTAAATCTCCTGCACTTAATGTATTTATAAAAAACGCCACAGAGTTATCCACGCTTTCGCTTTCATCATTTACCGAGTTGGCTAAGTCTACCAAAAATGCAAGTATACGACGTATTACTTCAGCACGTGAACCAAGGTGTGGTGTCCCAAGAGTAATTAGCTTATCAACCATATCGAACCCTCCCATTTGTTCTATCATTGATCGCGATACAAGGCCACCCATACTGTGTGCAACAATATGGATGGTAGGATCTGCTCCTTTTGTGTATTTTCTAAGTAAATACTCTAAATCCGCACCATGAACACCAATTTCGTGTTTTGAATGATACCCATATGTCCAAATATTTGTATAATTAAGCATATTTGGCTCTTGCTGTATTTTTTTAATATACTCCTCCCAACCAGATGGATCGCCTATCAAGCCATGAACAAAAAGTAGAATCCTTGATGATGAAGTTATATTTTGGGGTTTGTTGTATTTCACTTCACCAGAAACGACTGAAACTTCTTTTATTCCGAGAAATCGCTCATCTATATGGACCATATCATCTACCAATCTTACAATTTTCCCGGTTAACTCTTTATTACCTGATTTGGTCGATATGTCTTCCCAATTAATTGTATCCATTATAACAACCACTTTACCGTCAACTATTTCGTATGCAAATGGGAAATTGGAAATTCCATTAAAGAGCAAAAAAACACTATTATTTACTGTTAAACTATCTGTAGGTAAAGGGAATGACAATGTTAGTGGCGTTAGCAATGTATCAACAGGTAGTTTGATTGTAAAAGGTTCACCAACAACTGTTAACTCTGGATTGGGAACGGTTGAAGGTTCTTCACCTGTTCTACCGAGAAATACTTCCCCGTCATTTTCGAAAGCACCTGCCGGAATCTCTAACGTAAGTCCACTTTCAGTAACTACTACACCACCTTGATCTGCTATGATATCTTCTTCTACATAATTTTGTATTGCATCCGGACTACAGCCCCAAGTCGCTAATATGCACATTATGGCAAACCCGAATAATTGAATAGTCTTTTTCATTATTGTAATGTTTTAGTTTCAATCTATTTTAAATTACCAGCATGGTCGTTATATATATGGCACTTGTGACGGGAAATCTCAAAATCCATACTGGGGTTTTAATCTTTACAGAATAAGAGAAGGTAGAGGCACAACCAGCAGATAGCAAAGAAAAATAAGATGTATTTAGCCTGGTTATTCCTGGAATCATTGCAGTTATGATTTTAACAAGGAAAAATGTAACTTGATGTTACATAGGCTATGAATATACAAAAATGTACTGAAAATTACCCTCTTTATGCATGATGACTTTGAATTTGGACGGTTTGAACCTGTAACTGGGTGGTTTGGGTTTGAATTAGGAAAATATTAGATCCAGCAAGGAGAGGCAAGTTGCCTAGTGACCAGGTTAAGCTAAATGCAGCACAGCTCAGGTACAAGCTATGAAAAGTCTCAGTGGTAAAACCCACCCGGCATGAAGTAAAAATTGCTTCATTTTTTCCTTTACAGCTACATTAACGTGCCACGAAGACAGGAAACTTTCACGGATGTTGACAACCTTAAAACCAAGGAAAAGCCCCTTTAATGATGACGGTGTTATATAGCCAGTCATAGGAGAGGTAAGGGGCAGGAATGTCAAAATAACTGCCTATTGGAACTATTGACGACCAGCGTTTATGGTGTGGAAGAATTAGACATGTTCCCGGCAACTGGTGATATATTTTTGTGGTATAGAAATAAAATCAATATTAAACTATTGAACAGTATGGCAAAGGAATACGAAACTGCCACTCTCGGCAAAAGAGGCCGCAAGCCCTATTGTGTTGATATCCGTAAACGGGTTACCTTCTACTTGGATCAGAGTGCCATTGCTTGCCTGGGTGAAATCTTCAACGATATATCACGCTCGGCCTTTGTCAGCCACTGTATCAAGAAGGAGATATTGGGAGAGGACTATGAACAATAGGCAGGCTCCCGATTAACTTACCAACAATAAAGGAAGCAGCCAATAAGCCGAGATTTGCCCATCTCCGATTACTTCTTGCTATCCCTTAATGACATCACCCAGCCTGGAGCCGGGTGATGTTTTTTATCCTCTGGTTGGTTTGAGTGAAGTGAAAGATTCCCCTGTCGGCCACTGCCGGTGGCTCGTCTTTGTTCCGGTTCCTTGTTGTTCTCTATCGGGTAGCCCGGTAGCAGCATGAAACTGCAGGGCAGGAGCTCTGACACATATAGCTGCATAGCAACCGTTTGTTTCCTTCCGACACTTCTTTTTTAGTTTCTATTATAGCAATAAACAGAAACAATATCCACTGTCTTTCAGCGACTTACTGTAATTTCTGTTTCTAATCAAAAAAAGTGCTAAAGGGTATTCACAGATTACGGTTAACGCCTACGGCAACCGATCTGTCGCTGTCAGCAAATGGAATGGAAAATATCCAATAAATAGACAACTAGTCTATAGTCACATAAACTAATCCTGTAAACAACGGACAGATTCCCCGACGTTCTTCGTGGCCCAGCCAAAGAATCCACCTATAGAATCGTAGGATAGGCCCCGTTGTAGGGCCCATACGTCATCTACCTCTATAGAAAGCCACCAGAAGCATCTGTCACCAATGTTTTCGAACTTATCGGCAAATTTTTGACCACCTGGAAGGCCCGTGAAACCACTTTCATTGGTGGCTCCCTCGTTTGGGCTGTTCCAATGAGAGGTTCCTACTTCTTTCATTTTACCCCCCGCACGGGCTCCCCCCCCCAAATTACCCTCAAGTGTTGTCCATTCTTCCTCATCGGGTAAATGCCAGCCTTCTGGGCAGGCTGTCATTGCGGCCGGCCAGGTATAGAGGACACCATAAGTTTGGTAGTTTTCTGTGGCTTTGGCAGCAGCTACATCTGTGCCGTCGTAATCGTAAACGTAATAATTTGCAGTTTCATATGGGCCAGTCTCACTGGGTAGATACGCCTGTGTGGCTTTGGTAGCAGCTAAATCTGTGCCGTCGTAATCGTAAGCGTAGTAATATGCATTTTTATTTGACACTGTTCTTGGGGCAACCACACTGGGTAGATACGCCAGGTTTTCTGCCATCCATACTTGCTCTCCAATGGTTATCGTTTTATACACTTTGCCATCCCGGGAATCAGTAAATGAACCGTAATCAAATGTCGTTTCTCTTAATGTGGTAAATGATTTTTGCTCTCCATAAGCAGTTCCTTCGGAATTTGTGGCATATGCCCTCACATAATAGGTGGTGTTAGGAGAAAGGCCGGTGATATTTCCGGTAAAAGCTCCCAAGCAACTCCCGTTTGTTGTCTTGGAATTTGCCGTTGTCGGATTCTCAGATGTGCTCCAGCAGACACCTCGAGCTGTTACAGCGTCACCTCCATCACCAGTTACATTGCCCCCGCAGGTCGCGGTAGTGGTAGTGATAGTGAGGACTTGACCTGTTAAAACAGTAAGGAGCTCACTATGCTGGACACAACGAACATTAAGACCGTAGTTCCTTCTGGAATGTAAATTATCCACCCTAATAATATTATGCATGTAAAAGCGCATGGCGTCATTTGTACCGTATTCATTAGAACTCCACCAATTGCCTTCATGACCAAGATAGGCGAAGTAGCCATGGGAATACCTCCCCCCCGGAAGGCCCGTGAAACCACTTGAGTTAGTGGCTTTCGCGTCCGGTGTTATCCAAAGAGCAGTTCCTGCTTCTTGCATTTTGCCATGGGCAATTTCATTTCCTCCCAGATAATTAATCAAGATGGTCCATTCTTCAGCACCGGGTAAATGCCAGCCTTCTGGGCAGGCTGTCATTGCGGCCGGCCAGTTGTATAGTACTCCGTAGGTTTTGTATTCTTTGGTGGCTTTGGCAGCAGCTATATCTGTGCCGTAGTAATCGTAAACGTAATAATATGCAGTTTCATTTGACTCTGTTCCTGGGCCAACCACACTGGGTAGATACGCCAGGTTTTCAGCCATCCATACTTGCTCTCCTATGGTTACCATTTTATACTCTTTGCCATCTCTGGTATCAGTGAATTTTTCGAAAATTTTTGTTTGATCCAACATAGCGGACAGAGACAGGGTGATATAATTTCGGTGCCCGGCTTGTATGGACTTTGCCGACTCTACCGTTGTGGTGGTGATGTGCCCTTCTGTTTCCAAAATGATTTGTAAAGTATCTCCGGCTTGTATTCCAGCATTCATAAACATCCTTGCATTTATAATCTCTCCTGTTTCCAGCAACGGAGGATCTTCCCACCGGACCTTTACCCTGTCAGAGGCTTGTTCATCCATCACGGGAAGTACAGATGGATTACCCAGATCGATGGTAAAATCCCCCGCCAGTTTTCTGTCGGGAACATATAACGTAACCGATCCAAGTGTTTCTCCCACTAAAGCCGTCCCGCTAACATCTATGTTTATATCCAGCATGGTCATGATCTCCCGGAAGTGGATCCTGTAGCCATCCTGGTCATTCCCTGTTACGTGGGAACTGACCTTCCAGTCATAAGGAGCAATGTTATTGCCGGTTTCGTCTTGAACCTGGTCTGGTTCAAGAAATCCGCGTACAGCAGCGTGATCGTTCCCGGCGGTTTCCGTGTAAGGATAATAAGCCCCTACAGGAACCCCTGTCTGGCCTCCCCTGAAAACACCGAAATTAGTCCCGGCACCCGAAATAAGAGTCATGGGTACGTTCGAAGACCCCGTGCCGTAAACACCAATGGCATCACCTTCTTCCCATAGGGTTAGTAATCCATCTGTGTCCAATGTGGTCTTGGTTGAAATATCTTCACTGGATGAAAGGATACCCCCTATTTCAATGTAATCTTTTTGAAGAAGGGACATACACCTTTCTTCTTCCTTCCTGCAACCAATTGCCAACAGGGTAATAAATATCATTATTAAGATCTTTTTCATAGTCATTTTTGTTTATAAAAGATCCCCGTCATCAATATAACCGCCGACACGAAGCTGAGTGATTAATAAATCCAGATGCATATCCTGACAAGAAATTCTTATAGTAATATTGCGATCTTGGGATGTGGTATTCGGTTGAAGATTAATAGACAATTGGGATGCGCCGGCATTCCCCGATAACGTGTTCAATGTTAACCAGTCACCGTTTCCGATGATCTCTGCCGTCCAGGATAGATAAGCTGTAACGGTTATTGTATTGTTGGATCCTCCTTCTGGCATTAGTGTCAAAGTGGTTTTTGATAATGAACAACTTGCAGGGGTTTGCAGCGTGATCTCTTGTCCGTAAGCCGTACCGGTTGCATTGGTTGCATAAGCTCTTACATAATACTTTGTGTTTGGCGAAAGACCCGTCAGATTGCTTGTGAAGGTTCCTGTTCCCGCTCCATCTGTGGTTTTTGAGCTTGATGTGGTCGGGTTCTCTGATGTGCTCCAGCATATACCTCGGGCGGTGACTGCAGCTCCTCCATCTGCTGTAACATTATTATCGGAACAAGTGGCTGTTGTGGTCGTAATACCAGTAATCTGGCCTGTTGTTACTGTTGGCTTTGTTTTATTTGGATCGGGATTTTCCTGAGGGGTACAGGAGTACAATAGTAATCCCGTTATAAGTAGTAAAACAATCTTTTTCATTATTGATAGTTTATTGTTTAACAAATTATTCATTTGGATATCACGTCTGTGTAATTTAGTGAAAAACACCCAAATTACACTCTTTCATATTATTATACTGCTTAATCAGCCCCCAGACATTTGATTTCAGACACTATGGTCTGGGTGTAATTATCAAAGGTCAGCACCACTTTTACCGTGTGGCTACCCTGAGTGAGGGTAATCACATCCCCTGTATTGTGAGGCTGGTCGTTAAAAAACCAGGCTACAGTATTAGGCCTTACTATATTTTCCAAAGAAGGATCATCGTTTAGCTGAAGTATTAACTTATCCCCCGCCCTGTACGCTCGGCTCGTATTTAAGATCATATAATATCCGCTGGAAAAGAGCTGGTTATCCCTTGGTCCCACTATTGCGGAAACCATGATGTTGCGGTCCAGGTCATGTTGTTCTTTCCAGTCTGTGGTAAATGGTCCCATGGTAAAGTCAGCATAGCCACCCATAGGTACCATGGGTCCTTCATCTGCTGTCAGAGGATACCCATTATCACAATCCTTGACATAATATCCGAAGTATACCGGTTTTCCTGCAGGAATGACCAGCTCGTGGTCGGTTACATCAACATTCATCATGGTTCCGAAAGACGGGTTACTGACTACCTGGGTTAGAACACATTCCTGGTCTATGAATGCAAACACACCCACTTCCGCAGCCGATGACCCGTTTACCTGGCATGATATGGTGTTTACAATGTAACCTGTATAAGGCGCCATTTCCTGGGCCGTGAAACCCACCGCTCCATAGATGGCCCCTCCGGGCGTGCCCGATCCGATATTCCAACGCTTGAGCCCGTGCTTATTGAGCACCCCGTTTCCGGGATCAAGCACAGGAATCATGGTAAAGTCCAATGTGATTGTTTCTGAATGACTTGCCGGGGTTTTTCGCTCCGCTAGATAATACCCTGTTTTAGAAGCCTGTATGAAAAAGACTCCTGTATCCCTGGTCTCTGTTGTAAAGGTATATGCTCCCTGCTGGTCTGTAACCACCGTAGTGATCAATGTTCCTGCTACATTGGACGAGGATCTTATCGGACCTCCGTCCTTAAGCAGATCAGGAGCATTGACCGGAGCGGTCTCATCTGCGTTATCGTAGAACAGGGACATGGTAACCCCGGTGACAGGTACACCTTGCTCATCGGTCACCCTTCCGCTTATCGTTATTTCCTTATCGGAAACATTTTCTACTGTTGCCGAAACCATGATGTTGCGATCGTGTGACCAGGGCTCAGTCAATCCGGTAATGCTACGTGCAACATATCCCCCCATCGGGACCATGGGCCCTTCATCTATAGCGATGGGGTAACCATAATCGCTGCCTTTGACATAACAGCCGATTTTCACCAGTTTCCCCTCCGGAATGATCAACTCATACGAACTCACATCCACAGTCATCATGGTTCCAAAGACCGGATTGTCCACTTTGCGGTCCAGCACCACATCTGAATCCATGGTTACAAAAACACCCACTTCTGTCGCAGAACTGCCACTTATTTGGAAGGATATGGTTTGTATCCTTTTACCCTGGCATAGTACTAGTTCTTCTGTCGAGAACCCTACAGCCCCGTATATCGTAATGTCGGGTTCTCCGTAACCTAAACTACGTCCTCCCCATGCATTGTGTTTTTTAAGAACATCTCCAGTGAACTGTACTATCGGAAACAGGGTGAAATCCAGTTGTGTGTTTCCAGCAATCTCCCCACTGACTCCCTTTTCTGCAGTATGGTAATCCTGTTTGCTTACTGTTACAATGTATCGGCCTGAAGCAGTCTGTGTTGTAAAGGAATAAGCTCCCTGCGCATTAGTAGTAATTTGGGAAACATTCTCCAGCGACCTTTGTGGCGAGATCCGTATACCATTCTCTGCTGATTTCCAGCTTGGTGCAGTGGCCGGAGAAATACCATTAGACGCCTCAAATGATAGGATCACAGCAGCGCCAGCAACAGGATTTCCATCAGGATCGGAAACCACGCCGCTAATTATTAATTCACTGCTCTTGGTAATTGAAAACGTAGCCCGGTCTTCGGTATTGACAATGTTATTTAAATATGTCCCGGTAGGGTTCCCGGCATGATCCACGGCAGCCGGGGAAGAAGACTCGGTGAACGAAGTGTTGTTTGTACTGCCAGGGAACGGAATCTGGGTGTTGTTTTGTATGGCATCTTCGGGATATACGGCTTCAACCAGATCGCAACACTGGTGCGAGGCATACGCATTGATACCATTCCAGTTGTTCCATCGGGACGCAGCCGTTACTCCACCCACATCATTCTCCGACATGTCAATATGATAAATGAGCAGTCCGGAAGGAATATAAGCATCCCATCCCGCTTGCCTCCTGTATTCATAAAGGAAAAACTCCCCGTCATTGGCGGTTTCGCTCATGTAACAAATGTTTTCCGCGACAGGTCCTAAAGAATAATCCCCTTCCTCTTCAATCACCCCCGGATCATTGTCAAACCAGTCCAGCAGGAGCCTTTCTATGGTGGTAAAGTAAGGCGGGGTTCTGCCTAAATCATTATGATTACCGCTGGCCATCAGGGCAAAGATCCCCAGGCCCCTGGCTTGTCCATTTTCTGCATAATCGGTATCGTAAAAATCGGGCAACCCTAACACATGCCCGAATTCATGACAAATTGTCCCAATAACAGGAGGTCTTTCATTACCTGGAGAACCTTTCATCTCAGAGGAACAGGCATACCTCCCGGTTATGACTCCGTCTACGGTTCTTTCATTGTATATACCCCAGGCATGGGGCCAGATGGTGTAATCGGGGCCACCGCTACTCTCATCTAATCCGGCATAGATGATGAAAATGTTATCTATATACCCATCATCATCGTTGTCGTATTGCGAAAAATCCACCCCCAGCTGTTCTGCCAGATCAACCGCTTCAACCACCATTTCCCTGGGCCGGATATCATCTCCATCTTCATCGTTGGAACCGTAATAAGAAACCGTACCGGATAGCGTTACAGGCCCTATCACATCAAACTGAGGATCAAAAATCCCGGATGAATTTTCATGGAAATAATTCCAGACTGATCCTGTTGCTTCGTTTTCGGAATATCCATCCAGGTTAAACAAATTAAAAAAATCACTCTGGGGGCTTTCCGAGGTAAAGGTTAGATCGCTGAACTGAACTAGGATGGTCAGGAACTTTTTGTTCCCCGAAGATATTGTCCGCATGGAACTCATGGCAGCCGGGGCCGCCGCATTCAATCGGGACAAATGGCTCCTGCCGGAAAACATCCTGGCAAATTCCTCCCGTCTTACCCTAGCCCGCTCAAAAGCAGCAGCCGGAGGAGTGATTGTAGAAATCCCTTGCGGGGATGCTCCTCGTCGCACGCGAGTTGCAGTGGCCTCAACAATTCCCTGAGAGGAAAATTGTGCCAGGTAATAAAAACCATCGATTCCCTGTTTTACCAGACGTCCGCCACTAGTGGTCCAGTTCAGAAACTCATCGCCATGTTTCTGAATAGTTATGACCGAACCGTCTGGTTGTGTAACTTGAATCGTGTTAGGATCTGCCTTCTCAGCATAGGCTCGCTGGGGAAAAAAAGAAAACACTCCCGCAAGCAACAACATTATAGCTAAAAACTTTTTCATAATGCACTAATTGTAAACAACGTAACTGGTTTTACTTCTACTGTCGTACAAATGCAACAGGTGTCCTGCATTACTGATGACAGTGACATTTTTATTTCCTGCCGTAATGTTGTCATAGCCAAAAACGCTGACTTCAATTGAAAAAGTCGATCCGATTTCCGGATTCAAGGGTATATCACTTATGGTTACGACTTTCTTCTCCAGGTAATTCTGGATCCTGAAATCGTAATCAGTGTTGTACGTCAAAACACTCCATTGGTCTGCAAATTGCCTATAAATGGTCAGCGTTTCTCCCAGGCTATAGATTCCGTATGTTTGGTAATCACCAACATCATCCGGGTCAATAACATTATCTTGTGGAGTACAGCCAATCAGGAGGCCCCCAATTAGTAATGTCATAAAAATTTTAAAACTTTTTTTCATGCTTAATTAAGTATTATGGTTTTTTAGTGTTGGATGTTGTTAAATTTAATGAAAAACCCTCTGAATCCAACATGACTTTGATTTCGGTAGTTTTGAACCTGTAGCCGGTAGGTTTGGGTTTGAATTAGGAAAATATTAGATCCAGCAAGGAGAGGCAAGTTGCCTAGTGACCAGGTTAAGCTAAATGCAGCACAGCTCAGGTACAAGCTATGAAAAGTCTCAGTGGTAAAACCCACCCGGCATGAAGTAAAAATTGCTTCATTTTTTCCTTTACAGCTACATTAACGTGCCACGAAGACAGGAAACTTTCACGGATGTTGACAACCTTAAAACCAAGGAAAAGCCCCTTTAATGATGACGGTGTTATATAGCCAGTCATAGGAGAGGTAAGGGGCAGGAATGTCAAAATAACTGCCTATTGGAACTATTGACGACCAGCGTTTATGGTGTGGAAGAATTAGACATGTTCCCGGCAACTGGTGATATATTTTTGTGGTATAGAAATAAAATCAATATTAAACTATTGAACAGTATGGCAAAGGAATACGAAACTGCCACTCTCGGCAAAAGAGGCCGCAAGCCCTATTGTGTTGATATCCGTAAACGGGTTACCTTCTACTTGGATCAGAGTGCCATTGCTTGCCTGGGTGAAATCTTCAACGATATATCACGCTCGGCCTTTGTCAGCCACTGTATCAAGAAGGAGATACTGCGAGAGGACTATGAGCAAAAGACAGGCTCCCGATTACCCGGTTGTACATGAACTGTTTTTATATAGACTAATAGTCTTATGGTCAGTTAATCCTTAACACAGCGAACTGAAAATCCATAGTCTTTTTCCATGCTCATAAAATAATCTACATAACTGGAAGAGAAACCCAAGTAACGGTACTTAGCGTGATGTGTACCGGATTCCGTAGAGGTCCACCATGTGCTCGTGAGACGAATGTATCTGAATGTATCAGAGTAACTATTACGTTCACCACCAGGTAATGCGGTAAAACCACTATCGTTGTTTGCTCCAGTATTTGGCTCTTTCCAATGTGAGAATCCGGTTTCTTTTAGTTTGCCTCCTGCAATACTTCTTCCTCCAAGATATTCAGCCAGTGTTGTCCACTCTGCATCTCTTGGTAAATGCCAACCTTCGGGGCATGCTGTCAATGCTGCGTGCCAGTTATATAACACACCATATGTGTTGTAATTATCTGTTGCTTTTGCAGCGCTTACATTAGAGCCTTCGTAATCGTAAACATAGAAATATGGAGTGGTATAGGATTCTGTTCCAGGGCCTACCACGCTGGGAAGATACGCCAGGTTCTCTGCCATCCAGGTTTGTTCTCCTATGGTAACCGTTTTGTAAACATTACCATCCCTAGAATCTGTTAGTGTATTGTATGTAGTTAATGATTTTTGTTCTCCATAAGTTGTCCCCAATGAGTTTGTGGCATAAGCACGTACATAATAAGTGGTATTGGGTGTGAGGTCGGTAATATTACTGATGTAAGCTCCTAGGCCTGTGCCGTCCATTGATTTTAAATTTGCTATGGTCGGATTCTCTGATGTACTCCAACAGACGCCACGAGCAGTAACAAAATTACCACCAGCAGATGTTACAAAACCAATACATTTAGCTGTTGTAAGACTAATATTGTTTACTGGGCCTGTCACAACTATTGGTTGTGTGTTAAGATTATCTTTTACGCAACGGACACTATAGCCAACATCAGTCGTTCCATTAGCGAGTGATATATTCATACTGCTATTACTCAAACACACATACCAAGCACCATGAGTGTAGTTAACAGAACTAGACCAATAATACCCACCGTAGCTCAGATCGAAAAAATTTGTGGTACGGCAGCCACCTGGTATTGCTGTGAAATTGCTTGTGTTTGTCGCTCCAATATTTGGCTCTTTCCAATGTGAAAATCCGGTTTCTTTTAGTTTGCCTCCGGCAACGGCCTCTCCTCCAAGATAATTTGTAAGCGTTGTCCATTCTATATCAGTAGGTAAATGCCAACCTTCGGGGCATGCTGTCAGTGCTGCAGGCCAGTTATATAACACACCATATGTGTTGTAATTATCTGTTGCTTTTGCAGCGCTTACATTAGAGCCCTCGTAATCGTATACATAGAAATTAGGAGTGGTATAGGATTCTGTTCCAAGGCCTACTACACTGGGAAGATAGGCAAGATTCTCGGCCATCCATGTTTGCGCCGCAATTGTCACCGTTTTGTATACCTTGCCATCACGGCTGTCGGTAAAGGTGTCTAAGATATTAGGTGTCTCTTGAGGTGTACACTGAATAAGCAAACACCCAATAACTAAAAGCAAAATATGTTTTTTCATTATTGATGGTTTTATAGTTTCATAAATTATTCATTTGGATAACATGTCTGCGTAATTTAGTGAAAAACACCCGATTTTTACACTTTCATTTTGAATTCGGTATGTTTGAGCCTGTAACCGGTCGGTTGAGTTTGAATTCGGTATACAAAAGATCCTGCAAGGAGAGGTAAGCTGCATGAATCTCAGATTAACTGCTTATAACATTCAATTTACGACCAGTAATTATTTTGTGGAATAAATAGACATACTCCTGGTCACTGCTGTTATATTTTTGTTGTATAGAAATGAGATTTACATTAAACGATTAGACAGTATGGCTAAGAAACATAATGTAGCTAGGCTAAACAAAAGAGGTCGCAAGCCCTATTGCGACGCAATTCGGAAACGGGTAACCTTCTACCTGGATCAGAGTGCTCTACATTGCCTTGATCAGCTTCTTCCCGGTTCAGTAAGATCAGACTTTGTGAGCTACTGTATCAAGAAGGAGGTCCTGGGAGAGGACTATGATAAGCTGGTTTGAATTTTGTGACACAAAATTTAACAGCAGCTTGCAGCTGCCGAGTAGAGAAAAGACACTATATAATAAATTGTGTAAACGATAATGCGAAAGAAAAAAGCATTGTATCTTTGATGTGCGATATAAGAAGGTCAGGTGCGCCCCCCT
>Ga0265294_10004513_pt1 | contig 17373 bp, 22 predicted proteins | sample MunlanPumphouse3_FD_192504 | JGI IMG/M metagenome (GOLD analysis project Ga0265294, IMG submission 192504) | Groundwater microbial communities from a municipal landfill in Southern Ontario, Canada - Pumphouse #3 | ecosystem: Environmental > Aquatic > Deep subsurface > Groundwater | place...
TTATGGTTGGCTGTATTGTTTTAAGTGTGGGATTATTATTTGTAGCTGGTCGTATTATGAGCAAACGCATTAAAAACTAAGTTTACATATTCTTTACAATCTCCTTACATCTTATGGTTATTTTAACTGCATAAAAGACTTATAATTAACTTAAGAATTATAAATCAAAGGAGATCACATGAAAAAAATATTATCAGTTTTAACTGTATTGGTTCTATCGGTTGTACTTGTTGCTTGTGGCAATAATGAAGGTAATGGCAATGAAGATGGTTTTGATACCAATACTGCAATCAAAGTGTATACAAGAGATACAACATCTGGAACCAGAGATGCATTCTTTAGCGGTATTGGATTTAAAGATGCAGTCAGTTCTAATGAAAAGTTAGTAACAGGCTTTGTTGAAGTAGATGGTAATGGTACGATGCGATCTGGTGTTGCAGGAGACACTTTAGGTATTGGATATGTATCACTATCTTCTTTAAATGATACTGTAAAACCTTTAATGTTTAATGGTGTTGCCGGATCTGTTGCAAATATCAATAACAATACATACGATCTTAAACGTCCATTTATGTTTGTGACAAGATTTGTTAATGCTACAGAAGAGCCGGCAGATGATATTGAAGCGTTAGTACGTGCATTTGTTGCATTTAGCCAAACACAAGAAGGTAAAGCTGCAATTCAAAGTCAAGGTGGTATTGTAGAAATTCGTACAACCGATAAAACATGGGATGAAATTAAAGCAGATCATCCGGTAACGACAAAAGATAATAGTGGTCTTACAATTAGATTTGGTGGATCAACATCGGTAGAATCTGTATCTAAGGCATTAACTGCTGCATTTGTGCCACTGGCTGGAAACTTTAATGCAGTTCATGAACACACCGGATCAGGTGATGCAGTTAAACGTACATGGGGTTCTGAAAAAGATGCTGCAAACAGCCTACATGTGGGCTTTGCATCCAGAGATTTTAATCAAGATGAAAAAGATCTATTTGGCAACGCACAAAGTGGTAGATTAAACTGGGATGCCGTTGTAGCTGTTGTGCATCCAACAAATCCACTGAGTAATATCAGTGCAGAACAATTAGTAAAAATCTATGATGGTACCTATACTAAATGGTCTGATTTGATTGATTAGTTTTAAATTATTTTTACTTGAGGTATTGAATGCAAAAGATGAATCAAAAATCAAATATACAGTCTAAAAAAATAATAAGTTATGTATTAAAAGCATTGCTTTTATTAACGACCTTAATTTCTGCATCAGCCATCATATTAATCGTTTATCAATTAGCGGTACGAGGACTTCGTCCGCTTTTTGGCGTTTATACGGTTGATGGTTTTACAGATGTTAAGTTAAATATCCGGTACTTTTTTACCGGTATGGAATATATTGGTTATTTAAAAGATTTTAATTTAGATGGTGTCTTAGAAGGTGCTTATGGTATTGGCTATTTAATCATAAATACGATATTTAATGTCGGTTTAAGTTTATTATTAGCCACACCAATTGGCATATTAACGGCAGTGTTTATTGTTAAAATGGCACCTAATAAGTTAGGCCAAGTACTCCAAGTTGTTGTTGAAATGTTGGCGGCAGTACCATCGGTTGTTATTGGGATGTTTGGCCAAGGTTTTATTGCAGGTATTATTAAAAATGTGACATCAGTAACTGGTAATTTTTCATTATTAAATACAGTGATTGTTTTAACCATTATGATACTACCTACAATTACTATGATGTCAACAACTGCGTTAAGAGCGATACCAAGAAGCATTGAAGAAGGCTCGCTTGCACTTGGTGCCACAGAGACTCAAACAATGTTTAAAGTAGTCTTACCTGCAGCAAAAAGTGGTATATTTGCAGGGGTGATTCTTGCTGTAGGACGTGCACTTGGTGAGGCAAGTGCAGTATCCCTTGTTGCAGGTGGATCGGGATCCGGTCCTAACTTTAATATTTTTGGTCGAACCAATACATTATCATCACGTATCTTAATGGGTTTTAAAGAGGTGTCTGAAGGATCCCTTGACTTCGAGGTGCGTTTTACAATGGGACTTGTTTTAATTGCTGTTATATTATTTTTCAATATTGTCTTAAATGCAATTAAAAAGCGGGTGGCTAACTATGAACTCTAAACAAAAAACAAAAGATATCATCATACGTACAACAACGTATGTTACATCCTTTATATCCGTATTTGTTTTAGCCTCTATTTTAATATTTGTTTTAGTAGAAGGCTTACCGCTTCTAAATTTTGATATAATTATGGGGGACCATCATCATACCTATTTACCAGGTGTTAAAATACCTTATACAGCAACAGATAGTTACTATGAATATACACCAAAAGCAGGTGAATATTATAGTCCAAGATATGGTGTAGCCTTTAAAGATGAACAAACATTAGAAGGTGAACCGATCATTGAATTAACATATGTTGCCCAAAACTCTCCATTTAGTAGAGCCATTGGTATCGGTAATCATGCAGGTGAGATTTATGCGTTAGAAGTTGGTCAAGTATTTATGTCGGGTATCCTTTTATGGTCGGATGATTACTTTACCGAAGGTGGTAGTATTAATCCAGATGCCACAACGATTCCATATCAAGTATCAGAAGGTGCTAAAAGGTTTGCCGAAGCTTTGGAAGAAACATTTTATATAGCGACAATAGCACCCGTGATACTTGGTGGCGGTATTAGAGGATCAATTATTACCACATTATATTTAATTGTATTAACATTAGTCATTGCCTTGCCTGTTGGTATTTTATCGGCATTATATATTCATGAATTGGCACCACAAAATTGGTTTACAGACTTTTTACGATCACTGATTGATATGTTAACTGGCGTACCAAGTATTATATATGGTTTAATGGGGGCAGCATTTTTCATACCTCTTGCACAATCCATGTTTAGTAACCGCATTGATTCGGGTAGCATTATATCTGGGGCAATGACACTTTCAGTCATTGTCTTACCAGTCATCATTAGGTCGACTGAATCTGCACTGGATGTTGTACCAAAAGACTATAAGCTGGCATCACTTGCATTAGGAGCTAATGAGACACAAACGATATTTAAAGTGATGTTACCCAATGCTTTACCTGGTATATTGTCAGCATCACTTTTGGCAATCGGTCGTATCATGGGTGAATCAGCTGCACTAATATTTGCTATTGGTACGGTAATTACAGATGATGTATCGATATTTAGGCAAGGTACATCACTTGCAGTACATATTTGGGCATCGATGGCAAGTGAAAATCCTAACTTCGCATTAGCGGCAACCATTTCAATCATATTATTAGTAGTTGTATTATCGATCAATTTATTAATTAAATTGATCACTTATAAATTTATGAAGCGTTTTAGATAAGGAGTAAACATATGGCAATCGCATTTAACGTAGAAAACTTAAATTTCTATTATGAAGACAAACAAGCACTTAAAAATATAACCATGCAAATTAAAAAATCAGAAATTACAGCATTTATAGGTCCATCTGGTTGTGGAAAATCAACATTTATTCGCACCTTAAACCGTATGAATGATTTAATTCAAGGTACAAGGGTTGAAGGTAAGATAGAATATGAGGGACAAGACATCTATGATAAAAAATCAGATGTGATAGAACTACGCACAAGAGTAGGGATGGTTTTTCAAAAGCCCAATCCATTTCCAATGAGTATTTATGATAATATTGCATATGGACCACGTGCACACGGTATTAAAGATAAAAATACATTAGATAGTATTGTTGAAGACTCCTTACAAAAGGCTGCACTTTGGAATGAAGTCAAAGATGATTTGAAAAAAAGTGCACTCGCACTATCAGGTGGTCAACAACAAAGACTGTGTATTGCTAGAACACTTGCTTTAAAACCGGAAGTTATTTTAATGGATGAACCAACATCAGCTTTAGACCCAGTTGGTACAATTAAAATTGAAGAATTGATTTTAGAACTCAAAAAAGAGTATACTATTGTTATCGTGACACATAATATGCAACAGGCAGCAAGAATTTCCGATAAAACAGCATTTTTCTATATGGGTGAAATTATTGAGTTTGATGAAACATCAAAAATATTTACAAATCCAGCAAAAGAACAAACAGAAGATTATATTACCGGTAAATTCGGTTAATCAAGAAAGGAAGATTATATGTCAGCATTACGTGCATCATTATTAAAAGCAATTGAAGAATTAAAAGCAGAAGTTGTAACTATGGCAGATTTAGTATTAAATAATATTAATGAAGCATTTTTAGCCTTTAAAACAAACAATCTAAAAAAGGCTGAAAGTTTGATGAAAGCGGATGATGAAGTCGATCAATTAGAAGAAGATATTTCTAAATCTGCTTTAAGAGTTATGTGGAAAGAACAACCATATGCACAAGATTTACGTGTTGTTACTGGTATACTAAAGTTAGTTACAGATTTAGAACGTATTGGTGACCATGCAACAGATATTGCTGAACAAACCATTCATATAGGTAGTTTAAAGAATCAAAGGCTCTTACCTAAAACGACAATTATGAGTGAATCGGCATATCAAATGGTTTTAAATGCAATTAATGCATTTGTTAAACAAGATATGAAGTTAGCCAAACAAGTGATAGAAGATGATGATGTGGTTGATGCACAGTTTAATGATGTCATGGCATCTGTTACAGAACAAATTAAAAATGATTCCATAGATTCTCAGTATGCAGTTTCTGTCATCATGGTTGCTAAATATATGGAACGTGTTGCAGACCATGCAGTCAACTTGGCTGAATGGACCATCTTCATGATTACAGGGGAACATAAAAAGACACCACTGTTTTAGAAAGGACCTATATAAACTTATGTTAATATACTATTTAGAAGATGATGTGCAAATATCTTACATCATTGAAAAAACAATTACAAATGCAGGGTTTGACCAAAAAGGATTTACCAAGGGTAAAGACTTTTTAGAACAAGTACGTAAAAAGACACCAGATTTGGTGATTTTAGATGTGATGTTACCAGATATTTCAGGGCTAGAGGTTTTAGCCAAACTACGTACCTACTATAAAGACTTGCCCGTTATTATGTTATCAGCACTTGACACTGAAATGGATAAAGTCAAAGCACTGGATTTAGGTGCAGATGACTATATGTCTAAACCATTTGGTATATTAGAGTTAACTGCACGTATGAACGCGCACTTAAGAAAATCAGTTGCACGCAACCTAATTGAAAAAGGTAATGTAACCATAGATAAAGATAAATATAAATGTTTTGTTGATGAAAAAGAAGTTAATTTAACAACGAAAGAGTTTGATATACTATTTTTACTTTTGAAATATAATGGTAAAGTTGTTACTAGAGAAACACTCTTTAATGAGATTTGGCAAATGGATGTTTCAATTGAAACAAGAACATTAGATATGCATATTAAATCATTAAGAGATAAATTAAAAGATGCGGATATTGAAATTAAAACTGTACGTGGTGTAGGCTATAGTATATAGCTTATAAATAAAGGTGGGGCCAATGGATTTAAACAAAAAGATATTTATCAGGTTAGGTATATATGTAGGCGTATTACTCACATTATTTTTTATCGTGTACCAAATTAAACATCCAGACCCTACAAACCTTTTAATATTTATATTGTTTATCATTGTAGGCGAAGGTTTAGTTGTCCTTTTATACTTTGAGTATAAAGCTTACTTTTCTAGCTATGATATCAATCAGCAAGCGCTTGATAGAGACTTTTTAGTTAAAGAGTTGGACCGAGTCAATAAAGAGTTAAAGACTAAGGATGATCAAATGGTATTGATGTCTAGCTTTGCTGGTCAAGGGATTATTTTAATTAACCACTTAAAAGAAATTATTTATGCAAATGATATTGCAATGAAGTTACTAGATATTATTGAAACAGAGCATAATATCTATACCAACAGAATACGTCATGTAACCATTAAAGAGCAAATAACAGTAACGCTTAAGACAAAACAAAATGATAACCAAAACTACAAAATTAATCATAAGGATTTAAACGTTAAAACAATTTTAACTGAACAAAGTAAAACAAACTTTGTTTTGGTTATCATTGAAGATTTAACTGATCAAGTACAACTTCAAAATGTTAAAAAAGATTTTTTTAGTTATGCAGGACATGAACTAAAAACACCTATTACGATTTTAAGAGGTTATGCTGAGTTAATTCAACAAGAAATTATTACGAGTAGTGAAGCTAAAGAAGTATCAACCAAAATGGTTGAGTTAACAGACTTTATGAAAGGCTTTGTTGATGATATGTTAATGCTTAGTAGACTAGAAACATTTGTTGATGGTCCAATTGAAACCATCTACCTAAAACAAATGTTACTAGACACGCTAGAATACTTTGATAAAGCAATCAAAGATAAAGCAATTAAAGTAGAAACTGATATTGAAGATATCACCTTTGAAGGGGATAAACTAGATTTTTCTAAGCTATTTAATAACATGATTGAAAATGCTATTAAGTATAATAAAGTTTATGGAGAAATTAAGTTAAGTTTAAAGCGTACTTTAAACCAAATAGTCTTTACCATTTACGATACAGGGTTAGGTATTCCTTTTAAGGATCAAGAACGTATCTTTGAAAGATTTTATAGAGTCAATGAAACACGAAAACAACCTGGTACAGGGTTAGGTCTTGCTATTATAAAGCATATCGTAAATAAGTATCACGGACATATTAGTGTAGAATCTAAGGAAAATGTATATACAAAATTCACAATTGTTATATAATAAGGATATAAATTATAATACAGGGGATTATTTAATGGATTTCAGAGCACTGAAGATTGAAGCTAAAGAAGCATTAATCGGTAATAGATTAATGTTATAAATGTCAATAAATGTCTATTTGATGGCGAGGGATCTATAAAAAAGCACTTTTATAAATGTCAATATAAGAATGAACAATTGTGTGCATTTAAGATTCCTCAGTTTTAGTTAGTTTAAGTTTATCTTTAATTCTGTAAGACGGACCACTAATGTTAAACAAATAAGAGTGATGTAATATTCTATCTAATATTGCTTTAGTGATCATTTCATCATTGCCTAGTATTTGAGGCCATTTATCAAATGTCATGTTGCTAGTGAAGACTGTTGATTTCTTTGTATATCTTAAGTCTATTAATTGAAAGAAGAGTTTAGCTTCAAGTGGACTTATTTCATTAAAGCCGACTTCATCAATAACTAAAACTTTATATTTAAAGAAATGTCTTACACGCTTATCAAAGGTTCCTTCCTGATAAGCGTTTTTTAATATCGTAATTAGTTTATTAAACTTAATGAAATAAACGCTGTTACGTCTAATTGCTACTTCATAAGCTATTGATATCGCTAAGTGTGTTTTACCAACACCTGGATTACCAATAAAAACGATATTAATAGCTTCATCGTAAAAGTTAGATTCAGCGATTGATCTAACTCTTTCTTCATTAACTGTTGGTTGAAAACCAAAATCATATTCATCTAGTTTCCTAAGAAACGGGAAACCCGCGACTTTAACATTATATAGTTTATTATTTTCTTCTTTAGCGATAACTTCTTGATTTAATATTTTGTATATTCCTTTTAAATCGTTGTTTGTTATTTGGTCATTAATATGTAATTCTTTTAAGTAAGTATAAGCAGACTTTAGTTTTAAATAAACCAATTGGTCTAAGACATCATTAATCATAATTTATGTTCCTCATTTCATCAATCATTATTTTATTATCTAAATCTTTTGTTTTGTTATTTAGATAAGTTAAGTTATGTTCTTTTTTAATATTTAATAAATTATTAGTTATTTTGTGTATTGCTATTATTTTTGAGTTATAATGTATATGAAGTTCATCTCGTTTAATTACTATGCCTACTTTTAGACCAATAAATTTCTTTGGAACAGAGTATTTATTTGATCTATAGCTTATTAGTGATTCATTTGAGACATGAACCTCATTTAGGGTTAGGTGATACTTTTGTCTTATTTCCTTGCGTGGAAGTGGTAAAAGGTCACCTTTTTCTTTTTCTAATAAGAAGACTCTTGGAAACTTTGTTGCTTGTGATATTTTCTCGTTATCTTCTTTATTAATAATTTCTAACATGTCGTGAATATCAATTAAATCGTTATATTTACCGTTATAGTTTTTAAGTTGATCAACAACTTTGTTTTGAGTTTCAGTTTTACCTTTTGTTTGTGGCCTATAAGGCATACAAGCGAAAGGTTTAATTCCATAATCCTTACAGAACTCATAAAACGCATTTGTAAATAATGCATCTCTATCTTTTACTCTAACCTTTTCAACGAATTGTTTTAAGTTATCAATTACTAATTCCTTTGGCACACCACCAATATGTTCGAAAGCAGAAGCTAAGAAATCAAGTAATGTTTCTGTCTTTGTATCTAGTGTTAATGCTCTCACGTTATATCTTGACCAAGACATGGTAAGTGTTGGTATATAAGTTTTTATAACTTCACCAGTAGACATTATTGTTTGAACTTTTTCTTTAATATCAAATTGAGCCTGTACACCTGGTTTTGTTTCAAACCTCATTGTAAAACTGCTGTCTCTTTTTCTTTTAAATAGACTACTTAATTCTTCATCTAAGCGAATATAACGGCTAAATGTTGATCTAGAACACGTTATTCCTTTTTCACGTTTTAAATAGTTAAATAAATGTTCTATATAATCAAAACTTTGCATTTTGTCACTTAAAACTTCAACTATATAATCTCTATGTTCATCTAAATACTTTATACGCTCTCTAGTTTGTTTTGGTACTTCACCATTTAAATATTTCCTTATTGTTTTTCTGTCTTTATTTAACTCTCTTGCTAGTTTAGAAACATTCAATTTTATCATTCCTTCCTTGTAAGCTTTACTAAACATTAGTAAGTCTTCTAGTCTTGTTATTTGTTCAATTATTACACCTGTCATTTGTAATCACTCTCCTTTGGTAATTATTGTATCAAAAAAGAGTATGCCGTAGTGATAAGAATTGGGGATTCTTATTTGCACACTATTGCGTACTCTTATTTAACCATTTATAACTTTATTAAAGTGCTTTAATCTAGACATATTTTAGATTCTAAAAGCCGTTGTTTTTTTCTAAATTTTTTGAAACTAAACATGTTTATAGTAATAGTTGGTATAAGCAATATGAGTAGACTGATTAAAAGTACAACTATAGGACCTAAAGAAGTATTTCCTTTTTCTATGATATCGCTTATAAATAACGATAATGACATAAAACTTGAAAATAGAATTATAATTGCATAAATAAAGTTCCATTTTAAACGATACTTCTTATAGTTATTATGTAGACTAATTTCAATTGAAAATTGATTTCTATTATTCAGTAGTTCGAGATACTGTTTTTTAAAAATTTTTGATCTTTGTCTAAAAAGAACATAGGTATTTAAACTCATGAAAATTAGAACCATGTAAAACATTAGGTTGATAAATAGATATTTTTCATTGCCAAGACTTACCATAGCTATCACGACAATCACAATAATCAAAAGCATCCATTTAATGTTAGCCCTAAAAACTTTAGAATTAACTTGCATATTAAAACAAACAATTTCTGTATATAATTGCTTATTAGGAAATAGGTTTTTATACATTTCAATACTATCTTCTAAAAAAGAAATATTGTCTTTCAATTTGAACCTCACTTATTAAATAATAGTTTCCTCGGGTCAAAGTCAATGATGTCTCTGTATTTTCCTCTACTAGGATGCCTAGGGATGCCATCTTTTCTTGTACCTGTACAAACCCATTGAACATTATTCTTGTTTCCAATTTCTATAATCTCTAGAAGCGCATCTTTTAAATACTCTCTAATTTTTATATCTCCACCTGTAGCAACAAGTATTTTTGTATTTGGCACTTCCTAAATCAAGTTTTTAATTGTAGATAGATTCTTTATGTATATTTCATCGTCTTTTTCTAATGGCAGATTATTAGGATTTGTACTTCTAAGTGGATACAAATTAATCATGGCAATAGAGTCATAATCGTTTATTTCTGCGTATGTTTCAACTCTAAGAATTGTCAAATCCGACTGTGTATCATTAGCAACACTAGGATTTAAACCTAAGCAAATAAGGGGTTTAGTTCCTTTTGTTTTAATAAGGTATCTTGAACTTTCGTCGCTTGATGCAATATACTTTTCGAGATTTTTTTATACTTAAAGTTCGCCACTTCTATAAGCCCTTTATTGATTACTATTAAAAACATTAATTTACTATGATCTTTTCTAGCATACTTAGCTGCACACTTTCAGATTGTATTCCTCTTAATTTGAATTATACAATTAATTATCCACTGATATTCTATCATCTTTATACTATAGGGTCAATTTCATATCGGTGTTTTAATGATTAAAGGGTCAATTATAAATTACCATAAACAAAAGTGCTTTTTCTGGTTTTGCCATAAATACTACATAATTATCATATAATATACTTTCAATTTCATATGGATATACCGCTTTTGGTACATCTCTATATGAGTAATTGCCAAACTTTGTTTCAAACATTTTACTTCTTCTCTTATTAAAGGTTGCATTGGTATATAAAAAAACTTTCTCAGGAATTAAGCCATGATAAGAAAGTGCATAATCAAAAGATATATATGACGGGCCATAAATTACCGATGATAATAATAAACCAGATGTCTTATCATCTGTTTCATATAGTCCTCTAACAATAGGGAAAATCAGATTGTTTTTTACATCTCTTCTTATTTTTCCTTATGGATCATTATAATTTTTATACTCTTCCAATAATGAATCAATAATTTTTACCATCGTATTTCCTCCACTTACTTGTATTATCTACCATTAACTGGAGCAAATCAACATAGTTTTAAGTCTTTATTTACTCTTATTTGATATTTATTTATATTAACCATCTTTTATTAGATTAGTTATATAATTATAACTTGTTATTAGTTAAATTATCATTTAACTTCATTTCAATTTCAATAATATATTTATATGAATCTTTAAAGTTAGGGATTTTATTAAAATATTTTAAAGCACTATTATAATCTTTATCATTGTATAACTTTTTAGCAGCAAAATATATTTTATACTTTGTATCATCACTAAACATTCCTTCATTTTTGTTACTAACTTCTTCTTCTAAATAGTTAAAATCACCTTGATGATAGCTTCTTACTACATTAATATCTTTTTTAACATCTTCTTTTTTCTCTATTATATAATTTTTAATTTCTCTAGCCTCCTTTATTAAATGAGGCTTTAAAAAGATGATTGTTAAAATAACACTTGTAATACTTAAAATAATTGAGATTAAAGAAAATATTACCATAATAAAACCAGAAGAAAGATACATTATAAGTGCTAAAATCTCAGCCATATTAGAGTCTGACTCTGGCATTAAAGCAAACTTAATTATTAATAAAATAAACCAAGCAATATTTATTATATTAGCAATAATACTACGAAATGAAACTTTAATTAATTTTCTTCTAGTTTTAAATTTAGTTAACATAATAATAGATATTATTAAATAATATAATGCAAAGAAAAATACAATAAATGAAAAATGAGCATATTCTCCAGGTATAATCATCAACATCATTGCTAGGAAAGAAAATAAAGATAAACCAATAAAAATAAATGATGAGAGTAGTGATAATATACCACTAATATTTTTAAGTTTTTTGTTAATCATAATAAGCGCCTCTTTCTGCCTATAGCATATCATATAATTTATAACTAATAAAATAAAACGTTAATAGTTATTTTTATGTAATAGTCATTGAAGTTTTATTACTTAAAGAAATTGAAAAAAACACATGGGAGGCTTTAACGAAACCTGCTAAAAAAATTAAAATAGGCACAATTGTTAGTTTTGGAGATGGTACTTTAAAACTAGAATGTATTGCGATTAAAGATGAAGACATTCGTATATTTAAAGCTCATTACGAAGGTATTTTCCTAGAAATATTAGATCTTTTAGGGACAATGCCATTACCACCTTATATAACAGAAAAGCTAGAAGATAAAGACCGCTACCAAACAGTTTATGCAAAATATGCAGGTTCTGCTGCAGCACCGACTGCAGGTCTACATTTTACAAAGGATTTATTAGATAAGATAAAAGCCAAAGGTGTTGAAATATTAGAAATTACTTTACATGTCGGTTTAGGCACCTTTAGGCCGGTACAAGTGGATGATGTCTTAAATCATCAAATGCATTATGAAAGTTATGAAATTAATGAACAAACCGCTGCACTTCTTAATCAATATAAGCGTGAACATAAGCGCTTTATTGCCGTAGGCACAACAACAGTGCGTACGTTAGAATCAAACTATCAAAATGGATTTAAAGCAGGTAATTTTACAACCAACATCTTTATTTATCCAGGGTATCAATTTAAAGTTGTTGATGCAATACTCACCAATTTTCATCTACCAAAATCTACTTTAATTATGTTGATATCTGCATTTTATGATAGAGAAATAGTATTAGAAATCTATCGTATGGCAGTTAAAAAAAACTATCGCTTCTTTTCATTTGGCGATAGTATGTTGATTAAATAAAATATAAAGTTATTGAAAGTGTACCAACGATTGCTGCATAAATTGAAAACCAAACTAAGTTTTTAACGGTAACATACTTATGCATTAATTTAATAGTAAGTAATGAAAATATAAAACTAAATAAAAATGCTAATATAAATCCTGGTATATGAATGATACCAGGATTTTTAATGGCATCAACCAAACCTAATAAAGAAACTGGAATACTTACTAATAAATAACTTAAAAATGAAAAACGCATCACTTCTTTAATTTCTATTTTTTGACTTAAACCACCAACGAGTGTAATACCTGATCGGCTAATACCGGGAAAAACAGCAAACATTTGAAATATACCAATCATACTTGCACGCATCCAAGTGATTTTGGATTCAAATTGCTTATGTCTTAGTAAAAAGACTAAAAACAGTAGTAGTGCAGTCATGCATAATGAAATACCAATACTTAATAAATTTGTTGGTAGATGATCTTTTATGAGTAAACCTGCAATACCAATAGGTATGACTGCAATGATTAATTTTAAAGCATAATGAAAATCATTTTGGGTTTCTTCGTCTTTTCTTGCTTCACCATTAAATACAAATTTAAAACTAGAAGTGACTATTTTTTTAACATCGCTAAAGTAATAAATAAGTAATGCTAGAAAAGAACCAAAGTTTGTAATCATTAAAAATAGTGTTAAGGATTCACCTAGGTTTTCACCACCCATAAATATGTTTGAAAAAAAGACCAAGTGTCCAGAACTGGAGATTGGAAATATTTCAGTAATACCTTGGATAATGCCTAATAGAATGTATTTAATTAACTCAATAATGTAAGTCATTAATGAAAACCCCTTCTAAATGTCAATTTATAAGTATTATAGCACATCAAGTGCATTAAAAGATTGAAATTTTTATAAAAAAAACATAAATCCTTTTTATTATCATTCATTTATTCTATCTATTTGTGTTATAAAGATATGAATTATACCATAATACATACTTTATTTCCATTAAATCCTGTATTGTTTTACAGTATATCTTATGGAACTATATATGGGTTCAAATTATAATAGTGTGAATTAAAATGTAATCGTGTAAATCTAACTTGTAATCGTGTAAGCTAAACTATACTTTTTCCTAAAAATACTGCTTTTAACTTTATTTTTACTTTTTTATTATTTTTTATATTTAGTTCAGGCAAGTGAATATAGGAGAAAACTCCCTATCTGCCAACAAAAAAAGGCTTGACAAGTGCAAATTGTATCAAACCTATGTATTTGCTTTAGTTTTCTTTTCTTGGAGAAGATTCTAATGAACCCTCGTATTTATTATATATGATTTAATGAATGAATTCTATAGTCAATAGGATTCGTTTTTAATTTTAGAACGATTCTAGTGTTGTTATAGTAATCTATGTATTCATCAATATCCTTAATTAGTTCATCAGCTGTTCTATATTCATCTTCGTGGCCATACCATAACTCATCTTTGATTCTACCAAAAAAATTCTCAGTTGGACTGTTATCTAAACAGTTCCCTTTTCTACTCATCGACTGAATCATTCCTAATTCGATCAGTTTTTGTTCATATCTTGAATTTTGATACTGTATCCCTTGATCTGATTGGATCATCATACCTTTAATCTTTTGTCCGTGCGTTTCACTTAATTTATTAAGCATAATCATCACTTTATCCATCTTTGCATCTTTTGCTGCTACGTATGATAAAACTTCTCTGGTATTAAAATCAATCACTGGTGATAAATATACTGCCTCATTTTTAACCCTAAACATCGTGATGTCAGTACCAGCTTTTTCGTAAGGTCTAGTGGTGTCAAATGTTTGCTTCATATGATTTGGTTTGACATATCCTTTATCTCCCTCATATGATGAATATTTACGCCATTTCTTACTTCTAAACTTAAGATATCCTTTATCTCTCATAATCTCTAAAACTTTATTGTTCCCTATCTTATAGCCTAAATTCTTTAACTCTATATAAATCGCGTTGTAATGCTGTCTTTTCTTGTGTTTATTCAAATATAACTCATCAATCTTGTCTTCAATCTCTTGATACTTATTTACCTTGTTTTTAATCGCTGATAAATTATAGTAATAAACTGATGGTGCCATTTTTATAATCGCTAGAAGATGTTCTAACTTGTGCTCCTTCCTTAACCCGGCAACAATTAAAACTTTATCTTTACTTGTTGCTCCTTCTAGCTTTCGGGTTAAGGACTGCGATTTTTTTAAGTATTCAATCTCTGCTCTAAGTCGTTCATTTTCTTCTTTTAATTTTTTATCTACGATGTTTCTTGCTCGCTCATCTTTTAATACATAATTCTTTCTAGGATAGGTATCTTGTACGCTTGCTTCACCTTTGTTTTTATAATTCTTAATCCAGTCTTGTAAAATAGTTGGATCCGTTAATCCGAAATCAAGTGCTACACTTCTGATAGACTCACTACCTTCAAGCACTCTTTTTATTGCCAGTAGTTTAGTATCACGATAGTATACCTTTCCTTCTCGATTTAAAAATACTTCCGATCCAAATTTTTTATATAGATTGACATAGTACTTAATATTACTTACATCATAGTTATCATACTCATGTGAAATATGTGATAACGATTTACCTCTAAGTAAATGTTCCTCAACCATCTTTAATTTTATTTCTTGTGTGATTCTCATAAAAAAAGTTTCCTCTCTCTTAGAATGGTTATATTTATTATAACCTTTCTCCAAGATTTGGAAACTATTACAGTTTTATGTGGGTTTGTAGAACTATATTGATACAATTACGCACCCCTACTATAATTCTACGCACCCCTAGAGAAATCTACGCACCCCTAATTATACGGCTTTTTTAAGCCGTTTTTCTAGTTTATCGTTAGAATCATTACATTACTTTACATCTTATATATATTTATATTCCAAGTTTTATTAAACTTAATTCAACTTCAAATTTAACTAACTCAGGTATAATAGTTTTCACATTAAATTCCTTTTTAACTAACCAATGAGCAAATGCAATTGCATCCACTTCTATATCTTGTTTTAAGTAATCAACATCGTCAATTTCATTGTTATTTCCTGATGGCATTATATAATTATTTGTTTCATATTCCACTTGTTTATAGTTTCTTCTGATTCCCTTGTTCTGGTTCTAATACAGTAACCCTGGTAAGCGTGACGCATCTCGTGAAACGATGTTATTAAAACCTCGATCCATTCACTTCTATTTACCCACTCCTCATTAAAGGTTATTGAATTATCCTTAAAGGAATATGTACCGGTAATTTTTTTATTCCCCAGACTATTTTCATCTATTATAGAAATTTCTGGCAATGATATGTTTAATTCTTTAGCTGCTACTTGTATTCCTAAATAGGCTATTTCAATATTATTCATAATTATAGACTCCATTACTATACTAAAACATTATATTAATTGTTTGTTTACTTCATTAAGTATACCACAATATAAATCATAAAATAACTGTTTTTTAAAATCAGTTTGAAGGAGAAAACCCACATCGTTAAATGTGGGTTTTCTGGTTTGCTTATTTCAATGATTACTTTTTCATACTTAAACACCTTTAGTTTTAACTTTCAATCATTCATCCTAAAAACCCTACATAAATATTATTTTAGTAAATAGTTAATTCTTTCTTTTAAATCTAACACTTTCTCTTCAATAATCTTAGCAGTCTTAATAAATTCTTCTTTTGAAAGTCCGCTAGGGTCATCCAAACCCCAATCCTCTCTATGACGGCTTGGTAACCAAGGGCAATCAACATTACAGCCCATTGTTATAACGATATCTACCGCAGGTAATGTATCAATTAATTTAGAAGATTGGCTTTCCTCCATATCAACATTGTAGAGTTCTTTTATTATTTTGACTGCATCTTGATTTATTCTATCTTTTGTTTCGGTTCCTGCAGAGTACGCCTCATACACATCTCCTGCAAATATCTTCGATATTGCTTCTGCCATTTGTGAACGGCACGAATTATGAACGCAAATAAAAGCTACTTTTGGTTTATTCATTTGATTTTTCTCCTCATCTATATTTTTCTCTTTTTCTTCTACGAGATTATTTAAATTTGATAGAAATAATTCTGCATTTTCTTTATTGATTGAATATCTCATCCATGAACCATCTTTTCTACCGTTAACCAATCTAGACTCAGTTAACATTTTCATGTGGTAACTTAAGGTTGATTGTGAAACGTTAACTAGTTCCAAAATGTCACAAGCACACATTTCGCCACATGATAAAATATCTATAATTTTTAGTCTGGTTTCATCTGAGATAGCTTTAATGATTGGTACTAATTCAGAATATGAATATGCCATAAAATTAACCTCCTTAGCATTATATGCAAACAAGATATCGAATATTATCGATATGATAATATTGTACTACTCATATCGAAAGTTGTCAATGTGTTTGTACTAAAAGTTTTGCCCTTTTTTTATAAATAAAAAGAGAGTAAACTAAATTATTAAATATCGTTTGATCTCAAAAAATTAAAATTTATAAAATAAATTAGCCTCTTTTTATTAGGTAAGAGGCATTAACCCGTTCAACTGCCTTGAACTTGCGTACTACTAATTGTCTATTTAAAACGAAATATTATAATTTTAATTACTCTTTTTTTTCAAATCGTTAAAAAGTTGATTAGGAAAACTAAAAGAGACCTACAAATAGTCTTTAAATTAACTATAGTAGATCTCTTAAAAACTGGCGGATAGGAATTTTTTCCCTTTCTGCCAAAGAAAAAAGGTT
>Ga0265294_10004514_pt1 | contig 17370 bp, 15 predicted proteins | sample MunlanPumphouse3_FD_192504 | JGI IMG/M metagenome (GOLD analysis project Ga0265294, IMG submission 192504) | Groundwater microbial communities from a municipal landfill in Southern Ontario, Canada - Pumphouse #3 | ecosystem: Environmental > Aquatic > Deep subsurface > Groundwater | place...
CTTGGAAAAGAATATTGGAAGCTGCTGAAATTACAAAACCTATAAGAATACATGATTTAAGACATTTAATTGGTGAAATATCATTAAATGAAACAGATAATAGTATGGAAGTAGTTGCTGCTATTTTAGGACATAGTTCTACTCGCCCTACTCGTAGATATGCAAAAGTTCAACAAAAAGTTGCAGCTCAAGGATTGAAAAAGGTTTTTGATACTTTGAAATAACCTATTATATTGAAATTTTAAAATGATAATTAGAATATTGCAAATGATATGATAATATCAATTAGTATAATATATTTGCAATTTTATATATCAATTGATATAATAGTATCAATTAAAATAAATACTTAAGGTATGTATATGCTAAATAAAAATTTAGATAAATTGATTGCTTTATCAAAAGTAAAAATAAGAGCAGAAAGGATAGCTTTAGACTTAACTCAAGAAGAGTTTGCTGATTTTGTTGATATAAAATATGCAACTTATAAAACTTTTGAGCAAAGTGGAAAAATATCTTTTGAAAATTATCTGAAAATATTAATTAAACTAAATAAAGATGATCAATTTCTAAAGTTTTTAAATAGTTTTGAATTTGATGAGCAAAAACAAAGAACAAGAAAAAAAACAGATGAAAAATATTTACAAAATGATTTAATAAAACCAATTATTGAAGTATCTCAAAAACAGATTGTTTTAGATAAAAAGATTTTTGGAGAAGAGTTGTTTTATAGTGTAGAAAATGGTCACATTTACGACATACCAAATTTTATAAATATTGTTTTATCATCATGGAATGATAAGAGATTAATGCTTCTTATTAAATATTTTGGAGAAGATAGATTAAAACCTTATATCATTAAACAAAAAGATATCAAACTCTTAAAATCATTTAATACCCATTTAAAATATATAAGGAAAATATAGATGCTAGAAAAAACAAAAGAAATTTTAGAGATTATTTGTAATGATGATTTATTTAAAAACTTTGATATTAGATTTGTTGGTGGAACAGCTTTAAGTTATAGAATAAATCATAGATTATCTGAGGATTTAGATTTTGCAACTTTAAATTTATCTCCAAAAGAGATTAGTAATATGATTTTTAAATATGGTGGAAAAATAATAGATCATGATAAAACAATGGAAGATTATGTTTCAAATGATGGTGCAGATATAAATTATAGCTATATGAAATTTTTATTAAATGGTGTAAAAGTTGAATTTTTTACACCTCCATTTAATTTATTTGAAGAAGAAATTTGGAAAAATGACAAATTTACATATTATGAAAATAGTGACTTAAAAGTTTCTTCTCTTGAAACTCTTATCTATATGAAAACAATGGCTTTTTGGAATAGAAAAAAGTATAGAGATTTATTTGATATTTATTATGTTTTAGAAAAAGAATTTATTACTCCTAAAAAATTCGTAAATGATTATTTAAAAAACCATATAACATCAAATACAGAGCATCTTTATAGAAATATACAATCAAAAGATCTATTTTATGAAAAAGATAATGATGAGGGAATAAATACTTTAGTTAAAAATCCAAAACCATATGATTGGTATAGAAATGAAATTGAAAAATATATTCATAAAGTTTTATTAGATGAGATTTATGAATAAAATATACGATATATGCTTATTAATTAAAATTAATATATAATCAAACATGAATTTTATTATTATGAAAGAGCTTTCCATAGAAGAAAAAGAGAAAATTGCTTTAGAAATGTTAAGGCATTATTATTTAAATGATACTCGTCCATTTTGTGTTGCATATAGTGGTGGGAAAGACAGTAGTGTATTAGTTTATTTAACTATAAAAATGCTAGAAAATTTAATTAAAGAAGATAAAATATTAGATAAAGATGTTTTGATAATAAATTCAAATACTTTAGCAGAACTTCCTCCTGTTCTAAAACATCTTGAGAATTCATTAGTAAAGATACAAGACTATTCAGATCTATATAAATTACCTATAAAAGTAAAAGAAGTAAAACCTGAAATTAAAAATACACTAAATGTTCAACTTCTTGGAGTTGGTATGCCTCCACCATCTAATCAATTAAGATGGTGTACTGATAAATTAAAAGTATTTCCAATAGATAAAGAAATAAAAGAGAATTTTCCAAATGGAGAATTTATTTCAGTTATTGGCACTAGAAGAGATGAAAGCTTTTCAAGAGAAGCAAGAATAATAAAAAAAACAGTTAAAGATACAGATCTAAAATTGAATGATAGATATAAAAATGCAAGTAATCTAATGCCTATTGAATTTTGGAGTACAAAAGATGTATGGGAATATCTATTTAAACAATCAAATAATCTTATGGATATAGACTTCTTATGGAAAATATATAGTGATGCTAGTGGAAAAGATACAAAAGAATGTACTTTTGTTGGTGCAGGTGGTAAACATATAGAAGAAGGTAAGATCGGTTGTGGTGTTTCTCGTTTTGGTTGTTGGCAATGCTATATGGTAAGAGATAAAGATAAAAGCCTTGATGGTCTTATGCAAAGTGGTTATGAAAATATAGATCTATATAAAGAATATAGAGATTGGTTTTGGGATATTACTCAACAAGGTTGGGAAAAAACAAGAGATGTATATAGCCATAGACATCAAGGAAGAGATCTTTATAATAAAGGTGATGAAACAAATCCTAAATATGGAATGACAATGCCCAAAGGTCTTACTTTAAAGATCAGAAAAGAAGCATTTTCAAAACTTTTAGATCTACAATCTAAATTAAATGAAACTATTATTACAGAAAAAGATATTTTATTAATTCAAGAAAGATGGCTTCAAGAAGGAGATCTAACTCTTACAGCATTTAAAATTGCTAAAAAATATAAGTATAAATTTAGTAGTTATTCTCTTTCACAAGAACAACGAAAAGCTATTAAAAAAGCTAAATTATTTTATAAAGAAAAGTTAAATAAAAAAGAGATCAAAAAAGAGTTTGATATAGCTACTTTAAAAAGATTTGCTATTCAATATTCTATAAATTCTGATAAGATAAAAAATAAATTTTTCCCCTCAAAAAAAGAAGAAAAACACATTAGAAAAGAATGGAAAAAGCAAAAGAGAATTATTAATCACATAAAATTTATTAATATTATGGAATTTTTGTAGTAAAAAAATTAAAATAAATTTTACTACTATCAAAATAAAAATAAAGTCTAAAACTCCCAATTCTTGTATGCCAAGACATTAAAATATCATTTCCATTTTTATCTGTTTTTGTTAATTTGTTTTTTTTCCTTTTTAATCTATTATCTGATTCTGGATTAACATGTTTCCCTAATAATTTATAATCAACATAACTTGGATTACCTCCATTTTTAGAAATAAATTGTTCAAACTTTTCTATGTCTTCACGAATAGATCTTCCTTGTAAAGATTCAAAAGTATAAGCTTTAATATCTTGTATACAATTTTCTAAAATTTCAATGTAATTAAAATTAATATTGATATGATTAAAATAAGTATCCCAATCATCTATATTAGTAAATTCATTTTGTTTAAAATCAATAATAATTTGTTCATAATTACTTAAATAATAATTTTTCAGTTCTTCAGAGTGATTATTACAAACTATATTAATTGAGTCAGTTAAAAAACTAGAATTACAACATAATTTTTCAGGAGTAATTATAGGTGCTCTTAAAAACATTGCACAAGCTAAAAAGGTACATATTATCTCTTTTTGAGTTTCTTTTTCTTTACAATTTCCTAATACTATGGTTTCATTTTCTTGATAATCATCATAAGTATTTGAACAAAAAGGCTTTGATTTCATCAATTTTGCTAATAACAAAACTTGCAAATTCTTTTTTAATTTAGGTATATATGACTTTAATTCTTGATCATTTAATTTTTCATTTGATAATGTACTATGAATTATTAATTCTAATTTATTTGAATTAAACTCATATATCAATAAAGCTAATTTTTCTAAAGTATCTATAATTTCATCATAAGTTAAATCATCTTTATGCTTTTCAAAAGAAAAACTATTTAAAAAATAATACATTACAGTAATTCCATTACATCTTTTTCAAATTGATCAAAAAAACCATCTGGCCATTCATTTAAATCACCATTTTCATTTATTTCTATTGGATTAACAATAGAATACTCTCCATCTATCTTAAAAAAATTAAAAATTACTTTATCAGGTGCTATCTTTCCAAATTTAACTGCTTTTCTTATTCCATTAATTATATGATCACTATGTGTTTCAATAATAATTTGTACTTCATTTGCCATATATCCTAAAAAATATCCTAATTTTGATTGAGCAGAAGGATGCAAATGAGCTTCTGGATTTTCTATAATTATAGTTTTCTTACTTTCATCATCAATAGGTAATCCTAATTCATAGTTTTCTATAGATCTTACTAAACAACTAACAATTATCGGTAATACATAACTTACACCATATGGCATATTTACTGGACTTTGGAAATTTTTATTAGGTCTATTATTTATATAAAGCATGGCAATATTAGCTTCTTCAATAAAAGAAGTTCTAACTTCAATATTACCAAATATAATTTTTAGCCAAAAATTTACGTGAGTTAATAATGTAGATTTATTTTCTTCATTAGGCAATGAAAATTTTATAAATTTATCTTGATATTTATGCAAAACTAGTGTTGAATATTCTCCATATTTACCTACATTTATTCTTGCAAAATTACTATCTGTATGATGAAATATTTTTGGTCCAAATCTATCTGCACCAATGAAATCAAGATATCTTAAAAATGACAATGATTTATTAAAACCATCTAAATTATTCCCTCTAGAATCATCATGGTCTTTCAAATAAAAACTATTTGTATCCATTTTATCTATACCAAGTTCTAATTTAGTGTATCCTTCAAATTCATCAATAAATTTAAATGTTATAAAATCTTCATTAGCTTCTTTAAATAAAAGTTTACTTGTATTACCCAATTCACAATGATAATCATTTATATAATAATTTTGAGGTAACATTATTGATTCTTTTTTATTAAACGATTGTAACATTATTAACATTGTTTGAATCACTGTAGATTTTCCTGCACCATTATTTCCTGCTAAAACTGTTAAATCAGGAAATTCTATTTCTTCATCTTTTATACACTTAAAATTTTTAATTTCTAATCTTTTCATTTAATGTCCTATGATATTTTTAAATACTTCATCTATCTTTTCAAATCTATATCTTACATTTGGTGGATTATTAGTTGCAATAGATGTTTTAAATGTAAACTCTTTATCATTAAATAATAAATTAATTTTATCTTTTAACTCTTTTTTATGAATTTCAATTTCATCTATACTATATTTTTCTAATGTATTACTTATTGTTTCAAATAAAGTTTTACTGATTGGATTAGGTCTAGTTTTGTTTTTTGAAGGTTTTCTAAATGCAGAATTATCAAATATTATATATGCTTTTTTCATACTATTTTTAAAATCAATTTTTAATTGATTTATTTCTAATTCATGTAAATTGTTTATTTTATTCATTGCATTTGATAAAAAATCATTCATATCATTATTATTGTATCTATTATAATTAGTAATCTTAAATGCTAAGTACCTTAAAATGATTGCATGATCTTCCATTCTTTTTGAAAGTCCACTAACTTTATTTTGAGTAACTATATTAATAAATTCTTCTGATTTAGATAATTCACTTAATAAAGCAGTCGAAGCTCCTAAATACATCGCATTTCTTATTTCTTGAACTTCAAGTTTTGTACCTAAAGTATTAATTCTTTGAAAAATATTAAAAGCAATATTTGGTGGAGTATTTGGCCTAATTATATTACATTGCAATTGGCATTCTTCTATTCTTCTTTGATACTTTCTTTCTAATTTTGAAAATTTTTTACCATTTAATTCTTTTAGATATTCTAAATTAGATAATTTAAACTCATCTTCTAAATAATAAAAAATACTACTTAATCTTTGCAATCCATCAATTACTATCCATTTGTCTTCATCTCTTGCATCTATATAAAATATTGGTAAAGGTATTTGAATTAGCATTGATTCAATAAGTCTGCTTTTTTGTTTTGATGTCCAAACAAAATTTCTTTGATAATCTGGAGAAAGTATAATTTCTTCAAATCTATATTTTCTATGTAAATATTCAGCTTGATATGTATTATTTATAATATCAATTTTTGTTACATCATATGGAATTATATTTGTATTATCGTCATCAATACTTTCATTATTATAATCTGTTTCATCATATATCCAATCGGGTAAGTTATTTTGTAAATAATTATATATAATATCTTTTTTTTGTAAATCACTATATTCATTAAACCTATCACTACTAGCTAAATATCTTTCATAAAATTCTAAAGCCCTTGAAAAAAAACTATCAAAAGCATTTACTTTTTGTTCTTCATTTACTTCTTCATAAATAAGATCTTCTAAATATGTATTTGTAGCTAATTTAATAAAATCTAAATTATCTTCTACATCAAACAAACTATTTGTATAATTGTTAAACTTATTATTTATTGATTCAAATTCAAACATTTAATTCTTTCCAATACATTATAATTTTTAATATTTATCGAAGTAGCACACATTTATTTGTATGCTACATATTAATCAAACTCAATTTAATTTTTAATGGTTAATTATACTCAATAATTTAGTATATAATCTATAAAATTTACATTAATTTACATTGTAATATAAAAAATAAGTAAATTGATCTGTCAACACTTTATTTTTCTTTTTATTAATAATTTCACCAAATCCAATAAAACAATATTACAAAAAATATTACTATTAATATATATGCAATAAAATTAATTAAATATCCAATACATATAGAAAAATATATTCTTTACGCTCACAATTACTCAAAGGAAAATTATCTGACATTTGAAGCTTAGCAATTTTGTAATTGGCTCTAAAATCATTTTTTGAATGTGTTTCATATAGATCTAAAATTTTATAATATTTTTTAGTATATCTTTTATAAATTTTCAATAGATTCTTTTTATTATAAATCGTTTCTTAATATTCATCTTTTGAATTTAATATAACATATGGAAATATTTCTTGTTTTAATTTACCAATTTTTGAAGCACAAGAATATAATTTATCTGATAAATTAGAATAGTCATTTTTCTCAATTATTAAAGAATAAACTACTACTAGAATTGATGAAAAAACTTGAATCAATAAAATTTTTTTATCACTAATATTACTTCCTATTTCATAAGCATGCATTAAAGATATAAATATTAAGAACATTGATATACCAACAATACTATATGTTGAAAGTTTGGAATGCCAATTTAATCTTCTTGATGCAGCAAATCTTGTTTTTGAAGTTGTATTCATTCTTTTATATAAATTTTCTAAATCTTTTAAAACTTTTTTATCCATTTTGTTTCCTTTGTTATTATAATTTTATTTTATAATATTTATCTAATATTATAGAAAATAAAAAAATATCTTAATTATTTATATTAAATATATAAAAAACATCTTGTAACTGTTACTTTTAAATGAAACTTTGTAATTGTAACTCTGTATTTGTAGCAAAAAGATTTTTCTAGCTATCTTCCTATAATGCTTTCAACTGCTAAGTGGTATAAATTTTTTATACCTCCCAATATTTTTTATTTATTTCACCCAGTATAAATTTTTTATACCACCTAGTATAATTTATTTATTTTGACTAGTATAAATTTTTTATACCACCCAATATAAAATTTTTATACTTCTTTTTTTAATTTCCAAATTCTTCTAATATTTCATTTATATAGTACGATATAAAAGGAGATATATGCAAAAAGATAAATCTACAACTTTGGAATATTATGAGTATTTTCAAGAGATATATAATATTTTTAATAAAGAGCTTTTTTCAAATGAACTTCCAAATTGTATTATTACTATAACAAGACAAAAAAGAGTGATGGGATATTTTAGTCCAAATAGATGGATTAATAATAAAGGTAAACAAAATCACGAATTAGCATTAAATCCTTCATATTTTTCTAGCTCAAATTTCATTGAAATATTTCAAACAATAGTACATGAGATGGTCCATCTTTGGCAATATGAATTTGGTAATCCTTCACAAAGAAGTTATCACAATAAAGAGTGGGCTGACAAAATGGAGAGCTTAGGATTAGTTCCTAGTTCAACTGGAGCTCCTGGTGGAAAAAAAACTGGTCAAAAGATGAATGATTATCCTCTAAAAAATGGAATATTTGAAAAAGTATGTATTGATATTTTTAAACAAGGACTATTTTTAAAATGGTTTGATAGATATTCAAATAAATCTACTTTTATAATAAATGATGAAGAGCTTGATGAAGAAGATATAAAAGAGATGATTGATACGAACAATGAAGAAGAGATATTAACATCTTTATATACAACTATTGGAGATATCGTAAAGGATACTTTACATATTGAAGAAGTTGTCCTGGAAGAGAGTAAAAATAAAAGTAAATATTGTTGCGAATGTGGTTGTAGTGTTTGGGGTAAAAAGAATTTAGATATTACTTGTAATTTGTGTGGAAGTGATTTTGAGTATATTGAAAATATTAATTAATGTTTATAAATGTTTTTAAGTATTAATTAATATTAAACAAAGTAATATTTTAACAAGTATTAATTAATATTAATAAATGCTAGTTAATACTAAATAATATATAAAGGAACAAATATGAAATTTGGGAAATATGTGTTTGAAAGTTTAGAAGAGTTCCAAAACATTCAAAAATTGGCGTTGGAGAATGGAATTGGAACAGTAAAAGAATTTTTTGAATTCTTAAGAGCAAACTATAGCCAAAAATTGATTAAAAATTAAAAGGAGAAATAAATGGATTTTAAAAAATTTACATTTAGAGTTAGCTTTAAATTGCCATATTCACATATCATTTCAATAACTACAATTGAAGCGAATGAAATTGATGAAGCAAGAGCAAAATGTTTTAAAAAATTTTCAAATAGAACTATAAATAAAATTGAAGTTCTAAAAATAGATTAAGGAGCTAAAATGAAACTAATTACACTAGCAAATTTAAGAAGTGGTGGTAAAAGTTCTATTGCAAGACTTTTAGCTGAAAAGTTAAATTCAACTATTTTGAATTTTGATAAAAAAAGAGATAGCGAAGCATATAATGCTATCTCAACTATTAATATTCCAGAAAATAAAACTATACAAAGAGAAGAAAATAGTTTAATTTTAAGAGATAGTAAAACAGAGCAAACAATTACAACAAAATCTGATTACTTGATTTGTGATTTAGGTGGTTATTTTGATGAGAGATTACTTGATCTAAAAAGTGATTTTTATATCATTCCATCTTTTGATGATTATGAGAGTATTAGTGAGAGTATGAGAACAGCTCATCTAATATTAAAGAGTAATATTAAAGCTAAAATAATATTTGTTTTAAATGGTGCATTTATTACAGATAGAGTAGTAAGAGAAGAAAAGATAAAAGAGTTTAATGAGCATATTGAAGTAAATGGATTTATTAGATTTCCTCTTTTGTATCTTCCAAAAACAAATTTAATGAGAAGATTAGTTGATGAAGCTGCTAAACAAAAAGAGTTGAAAAATAAGTTTGAGCAAGAGATTAAATATATTAATATAGATAAGTTCCTGGAAGAACTGATTTGTAATTTTAGAAATGAGCAAATATGAAAAATGAATATATTGCTATATCTACTATAATATTTTTAAATTTTTGTATTAGCTGCTTTTTTGTATATCTATTTTTTAAAAAAAATATAGATTAAGTTAGTATTTAATAATATTATATAGTATAATTAAATATTAATTAATATAAAGGAGTTAAATTGGCAAAGAGAAATATTGAACCAGTTAAAATAGATGATTTAAATATCTCTATTGAAACAAAAGAGCTAGAAGAATCTAGTTCTAAAGGAAGACCAAAAAAGTTTACAAAGAAGTTAAATACTCCAGTTAATATTTATCTTTCACAAGGTCAATTAGCTGCAATAGATAAAAAGATAAAAGAGATAGGTTTTTCTGTAAGACAAGATTATTTTAGGAAATTATTAAGAGCTGATATTCCTAATTTTGATGAGTTGTAAAAATTTATTAATATTTATTATTAAAAAATAAATATAGGAGAAAATATGATATATACACTATATGATTTTGAAAAGTTTAAAGACCCCTATAAGTTTATGGAAGATGTTAGAAAAAAAATAAATCAAGGTGATACAAAAATTATTTTTCTAAAAGAACCAATTAATGATATGTATCCAAAAGAAAAAGGCATATTTTTTATACATAACAAATTAATAAATTTAGAAGATATTTCAACAAATAATATTGCTAATTCCTTAAAAGATTATACCGATTTCATGAAAAAGCATAAAATAAAAATTATAAAAGAGTACGACTCTAAATGTTCTTTAGCATATGAAGGTGAAATTCCAAAAATCAAAGTTGAAAGCTTTGAAACACAATCATTTTACAATTATGATAAATTTCAAATCATTGATGGATACACATTAAGTAGAAATGATAAACAAGATATCTTAGGATATTTAAAACCAATTGATTATAGTTATGCTTTAGATAGTAATGCCGCATCTTTTTTTGCAAGATATATTAGTAATAATGATTTTAAATATAAGGACTTGTATAATAAAATTATTTCAGACGAAAATAATATTGATATAACACCATATGTTTTCGAAACAGTTCTGCATGGATTAAAAGATTTTGGTATAAATTATAAACTTAACAAGAAAAATAAAAATAAAACACAGGCTGGTTTTTTTGAAACACTTAAAATATTACATAAAGAAGGATTATTTAAAGAAAAATTGGGAAAGATATTTATCAATAATATTATAAATTGTACGAATCCTCTCATTAAATACTATGGAATATTAGGTTTTCAATCGCATTTATTTTTACTTTATTTATTAGAAGCAAGATATAAATTTAGGAAAGCTCCTAATAAAATAAAAGATTATGTTTATAATGAAATGAGAAAAACAAATATTCCAATAGAAAATAGATTTAAAGCACTAATATATATATTTTGTGATAATCCTGGTCATAAATTCTTTGAAAAAGTTATAAACTTTCCTAAAAAAACTTCTAATCTTGAGAATTACATGAAGAATGTAGATAATACAGGAAGAGATATTGCATTAATTTTTTTAGAAAAATATATATATGGTAAATTAAATATTTATCCTTTTATAGCATCCGATGATGAAGGCTTAATAGAAATGTTTAAAGATACCAAGCCTGATTATGTTTTTATATCTGATGATATGGCAATTCCTATTTATAAAAAGATAAATAATGAAATAGAGAAAAAATATTTAAAATATTTTGAAACTAATAATACTAAAAATACAATTGAATATCAAGATGGAACACTAGAAGATTTAATTAAATCATATAAGGATAGAAAGAATTCTTTTATGAGCTTAATTACTGAAAATAAATAAAAAAACTTTAAAGATTTGTCAAAAAATCATGAGAAGCATTCTTTAAAAATTAAATTAATATTTCCCAAATCGATGCAACCAAGCCAAAGGAGGAATTAATTCAAAGTAACCCCAAAAGGGGCAAGGCTTAGTAAGCCTTGATTACTATTATGAAAAATAGTATAATTACAATGAAAATAATTCGAGACAAATATCTCACCTCTTTTCGATAGGTAGAATTTTTGCCAGAGGTTGCAGCCTTTGGCAAAACCTCACAAAAAATTATATCCAAATCCACTTTATTTTAAAAAAACAAATTTTATTAAAACTCTATGTCAATTCTATTCCTTTAGATAGAACTTTATCAATCTTTTTAAGCTGCTCTTTTATCACAACAGAGCTTTTTGCTCTATCAAATATTCCAAGTTCTTTATTAATCACTTTTAAGCTTTTTTCTAATGTATATTTGTAGTTTTCCAATGTAGTATTTAAACTTTTTTTATCTTCTTTTAATTCATTTTTTAAAAATACTTTTTTAAATTCTTCATAGTCAATATTAAAATTGTTTTGTTTTTTACACTCCTTTACATAGGCATCATCAAGTTTTTTGGGATTATCACTAAAGTTTTTTAAACCTTCATTGATATATTTATTTTCAAATTCAACATCTTTGTTTTTTTGAATCAATAAAGAATTATCAAGTATAACTTCTGCATCTTTTGATAGTTTTGCTATGTTTTCTATAAAATCTTTTTTTAGATTTTTTAATATTTTTTTATGATCAATCTTTTCAATAATAGATACTTTACTTTTATCAACTTCATCAAAAGATTTTTCAATAGCATTTGCTTGAGATAATAAACTTGTTAATCCAGCTTGAGCTTGTAGCATCTTACTACTTGTAGATTTAACTGTAAAATATCCTATCTCACTATTTTCTAAAGCTTTTAAATGTTTTAAATTATATAAATTTAAGTCATCCTCTTTTATAAGATTTAAATCTTTTTCTTTAAAAAAATCACTTTTTTCAAGTGTAAAAGCTTTTATATTTTTAATATTATTAGTTATCTTAATCTCTTGTTCACCAGGTATAACAAATTTAAAATCTTTTTTATAAATATTATTCTTCTCAAAATCTACAAAATCAATTTTTACAGTTTTTTCACTTATTTGTATATCTTTAAAATTTTTAAATTTTTCTGGAGCCATTCCATATTTTGATAATCTTCCAGTTGTAATATTACCTTTTTCAAATGATTTGGTTAATTCATTTTTTGCAAATTCTGGAAATTTTTTTAATAATTCATTAAATTCTTTTAGCAGCTCTATATTGTTTTTTAAATCTATTTTTTTATTTGTAAAATCATCTTTTGATATATTTTTAAATTGAGTAGGTTTTATTCCTATTAGTTCTAACTTTTCAAAGCTAATCTCTTGTTTATTTATAGCTTCAGTTAATATATTTTTTGAAAAATCTGGAAATGATTTTGTAAATTCTTCAAACTCTCTTTTCATATCTTGAGAGCTAGAAAAATTAAATACTTTATATGAAATCTCTTTTGTATATTTTTCTATATTATTTGTATCTACTCCTAAAAACTTTGCATCATTTATAGATATATTTGGATTTGCCTTGTTTATATATCTTTTAATCTCTTCTAGTTTTTGCAGTATTTTATCATCTTGTGTTAATTTCTCTTTTTCATTTATAATTTGCCTAAATAACTCTGCATTTCTCTCAATTGTTATAGCTTTATTAAAATCAAATATTTCACCTGGTGCAATTTCAATATCTTTTTTATCTTCTACTTCAAAATCAATTTCAACTTTATCAAATGGATGTTCAAATTTAACTGTCTCTACATCTATTTTTTTTGCATTTGATATTGGTAACTCTTCACCAAGTTCAGAAGATATAATATATTCTTTATCTCTTAGTTCTGCTTCAAAATCAATTTTGTTTTTTATAATATCCATTTCATCAAAGTTTTGTGAATGTATATCTATAGCATTTTCATAATATGATTTTAGAGCCAATCTATCAAACTCATCTAAAGAGTTTAATAATTTATTTGCACTTACAAATTGTCCCGTAGCTAATAAATGTTTAATATTATTGAAGTTTTCTAATTTTTCTTTATTTTCATTAAATTCTATTTTAAATTCATCACAAAGCTTCTCAAAATTATCAAGAGATTTAAAATATGATTCAAGTTCATGTTCATTTTCTGGCATCTCTTTTTGTAAAGCATACTCTGTTTTTAATTTATCTATATAAATATTTACAAACTCTTTTTGATAGTCTTTATTTTGAACTTCAATAATCAATTTAAGAGATTCTAAATCATAGCTTTCTCTATTCTCTCCTAATTTTTCCCAAAGAGAAATATTTACCTCTCTTGGTGAAATATTTAATATCTCTCCATAAGCTTTTATAGTAATAGAGCTATCAACTTTATATAAATTTTGTAATTCATCAAAACTATTTAGATCTTTATTTTCTATAGCTTTTTGTGAAGCTGTTGAATATTTATCAAAATATTTATCATCTTTAAAATCTTCAATATCTAAACTTTTTAATTTTATTATCTCTTGTTTATAATCAATATCTATATTTTTAGATAATTTTTCTAAGTCTAACTTTTCTAAATCAATATTTTCAATTACAAATATAGATCCATCTTCTTTCTTTAGTTCAAACTTTTCAAGTTTTGGAAGATTTGAAGTATTTATTCCTAAAAACTGTGCATCTTTTATACTTAAAGATGGAAAGTCACCTTCTAACCTTTTTTTGATATTTAATAGCTTTTCTTGTTGCTTATAGCAATGTGTAGATGAAATATGATTATTTGTAAGCTCAATATCTACAGCTTGAATTAAGCTATCAATACCTTTTGAAATAGCTAATGCTTTTTTTGATTTATTTAAATATTCATTAATACCATTTTCTTTAAATTCAATATCTTTTAAATTTAAATTACTTAAATTTATATTTTCAACTGTAAAGTTTTTTTCTATCTCTTCTACTACAAACTCTTTTTTTGTACTTAAATCACTAGCTAAAATTTTTTCTTTATAATTTATTTGCTGTTCAAATTTATCAAGATTTGAAGTATTTATTCCTAAAAACTGTGCATTTTTTACACTTAATGATGGAAAATCTGAAATAAGTTTTTCTTGAATTTTAGTAATTCTTTTTTGTAAAAAATTATATTGATTTTCTGTTAAATTATCTTTTTGTTTATCTAATTGTTTTGTAATATTTATTAAAGTTTTCGATATCTTATTTGCTTTTTGTCTAAGAATTATCTCATCTTTTAATTTACTATTATCCTGATTTAAATTTATATTTTTTAAATCCAATGATTTTAAATCTACCATTTCCATTTCATAGCTTTTATCAACTTCTTCATAAATATCTTTAGAAGCTTTTATATCACTAACTAATACTTTTTCTTTATGTGATACCTTTTTCGTAAAGGTTATAAGATTTGATGTGTCTATTCCTAAATATTGTGCATCTTTAACACTTAAAGATGGAAAATCACTCTCAAGTTTTTCTTTAATTTTTATTAGTTTCTCTTCAATTTTTAAACCAGCTTCTTTTTTTACAGATTGATAGGATTCTATATTTTTTTCTAAAAGTTCAACTAAAGTCATATTTCTTTTTTGATACTGTTCTACTTTATCAAGAGTTTTATCTTTAAAATTTTGAACCATCTGCTTAAGTTGCTCTGCTTCTTGATTTTTTCTTGCTAAATCTAGAGCTTTCATAAGCTCTCTATGTTCAATATTTAATTTTGTTTTTTCAGATATAGATATTCTAGATTTTTTGATTTGTTCTTTTACTCTCATAAGTTCCATCTGCAAATAAGCAGAATATTGTCTTATATTTTTATCTTCGAACTTCCAATCTTTTTCTTGAAGTTTTGCTTGATACCACTCTATTTTTTCTTTTATTCCTTTGTAATTTTTAAATTTATCTCCAAAAAGTCTTTTTCTAATATCTTCAAGATGTTTATTTGGATCATCTTTTCTTAGTGTTACAACTTGCTCTAAACCATTTTTTTGCATCTCTATTGCAAATTGTTCTCTAAGATGTTCTAAATCGTTTGGATTCAATTCTAATTTTCTATTTTTCCAAACTCCTTTTTTAATTTCCATCATTATAGGTCTATTTTTTATTACTACATGAATGTGAGGATGTTGCGTATCTATATGAGCTACAAATGTATAGCTAAAGCCCTTGTCAAAGAATTCTCTTCTTAAAAACTCTCTAGCTACATTTTCTAATATTTCTTTATTTTTTTCATTTGGTTCTATGTCTGCTGATAACATCATATGAGTGCTATCTCTATTTTTTCTTTTTGAATCTTCATTTATCTCATCAAAATCTTCTGCCCATTCATTTACAAGTCCAGCGATAGCATCTTTACCTTTTATTTTTAAACCATTTTCATCTTCTAGTTCTAATTCATCTTCTTTTCCAACTCTTGCAATATATTCTAAAGTATTTCTAGTTTCTTTTGCACCTTCTCTATATCCAATTACTTTAACAACAGATTGTGGATTTTTTGAGATTAAGGCTTTTACATAATTGTAATTGTTATATCTTAGAGTAGGTAGATCTTTTTCTTCTTTTGCTCTCCACCTGTGCTTATCAATTTCTTCAATCATTTTTGGAATCTTTATAAAGTAAAATAGCTTGACAAATTAATATCAAGCTATTTTAAGAAAGCCTTGCCAAGCTCTATAAGTTTATATGATTTGAATAAGAATGTAAATAAAAGAAAAAGCCATAAAAAAGGCTTAAAAAGTGTCTTTATTGTCTTTATTTGTAGTTATTTTATGTATTTATAGTTATTGTTTTTATTTAGCTTAAAAAACAAATTAAGAAATATAAAATATGTATATTATTTTTTATTTCAATTCAGCAAAATCGCAGCTTGGGAATAGTAAAATTCACAAAAATATGAAAAAGGTATAATAATTGGATTTTAAAATATTTTCTACATTTACAGGTGCTGGTGGTTTAGATATTGGTTTTCATGGAGATTTTGATTTTTTAGGTAAATATTTTCCAAAATTACCATTTACTACAGAGTATGCACTTGAATATAATAAAGATGCTATTAATTCATTAGATAAAAATAAAAAATATTTTAAAAATACAAAATTACTACATAAAGATATTACTGAAAATATAGAGAAAGAAATTCTAAAGTATAAACCTAATGAATATGATATTTTTTTAGGAGGTTTTCCTTGCGTTACATTCTCTGTTGTTGGAAAACAAGAAGGAATAAAAAATGACAAAGATGGACAACTTTATGAAAGCTTTGCAAAATATGTAGAGCGATTACAACCAAAAGTTTTTATCGCTGAAAATGTAAAAGGAATATTATCAGCAAATAAAGGTGAAGCGGTAAAAATTATTAAAAAAAGATTTGAATTAGATGGATATAAATTAAAAATATTTTTAGTAAACTTCGCAGATTTTGGTGTTCCACAACTAAGAGAAAGAGTACTTTTTATTGGTATTAGAAATGATATAAAAACTGAATTTATTCCACCTGAATTTACACATAAAAATAATCATATTACTTCAAAAGAAGCTTTTAAAAATTTACCTAAAAATTGTGTCCATACTCAACATTTAAAAGTAAGTGAAAAGGTAGTAGAAAGATTAAAACTTATTCCTCAAGGAAAAAACTTTAAAGCTGTAGAAAATACTCCATATGCTGTAAAAGGCTTAATGTCTGTTGGGACGCAAAGAATTTAGCCACCGAGTGCATTCACACTTGGCCAGCTGACGCATTATGATTTGGCCAGTGTGCGCATCTCAAAGAGAGCCACTAAAACCTTTATGATGCGTCTATAAGTTTG
>Ga0265294_10004515_pt1 | contig 17368 bp, 16 predicted proteins | sample MunlanPumphouse3_FD_192504 | JGI IMG/M metagenome (GOLD analysis project Ga0265294, IMG submission 192504) | Groundwater microbial communities from a municipal landfill in Southern Ontario, Canada - Pumphouse #3 | ecosystem: Environmental > Aquatic > Deep subsurface > Groundwater | place...
TGAGGGCTACAACGGCAGAAACGGATGGGCGTTCGGGGAGGAGGCCGCTACCGCCGAGACAAGGAACGCCGTCGACGCCGCGATGATCTACGACCTCCTGGAGAAGGAGGTCGTCCCGCTCTACTACGACCGCTCCATCGACGACGTCCCCCACGGTTGGGTGAAGATGATGAAGGAGTCGATCAAGAGCAACGCCCCCCGGTTCTCGTCACGCCGGATGGTGAAGGAGTACGTCGCCCGGTACTATCCGTCTCTCCTGAAAGGCGCGGGGCCGGAGCATGCCCGGCGCCCGGCAGCGGCGAAACCCCGGACTCCGGCCTGGAAACTGCAGGCTCAGGAAAGGTCCCGGGAATGGAGCGAATAACCTCCTACGAGGAGCGCTTCGCGCCGGTTGAAGCCGGACCCACTCTCCGTGAGACCCGCCTGCGCGTCTCATTGGATGCGGCCTGAAGCCCCCGCTCCTCGTGCGGGGACATTCCCCCGGCCCGGGCAACCCGCTGCCGGGTTTCAGCGCTTGCGGCCTGGAGCCCTCTCGTCTCGTGCGGAGCCCGGCCCCCGGCTTTCGCAACCCGCCGGCGTGTCTCGCGGGAAGCAGCCTGGAGCCCCCGTTTTGTGTGCGGCGCCATCCCGCCGATCGTTGCAACACGCTTCCGGGTCGCTTCATCCGCGGATGCGAGACCGCGCTTTGCCTTCTTCTCCTCTCCGGTCATACCATCCTCTCCCGGTACGTTGCTCCCCTTCACCCGGTCGACCCCGTACTACCATGCTCCATCATGCCCCCCGGCACGTCAGCCATGCACAATAAATATAAAAATATTGTTATATTAATGGTCATCCAGATTTTTCGCCTACTCTCCAGTTGCAGAAATCGGAGAGGCGGACTATACGAGCCTTTCGAACCGGTCTTCAGGGTATAGGAAGGGCCACAGCCACACCCGAAAAAAAAGTCGTTCCGGTCGGCAGGACCATTTCCCGCCTACATAACCTCGCCGAGGGCCTTGCTCACGTCGGCGGCGGAGCGGAACTCCCGGTCCCGGATCCTGTTCAGGATATCGAGCACGTCACCCGGTGCGTTGTTCTTCTGCGCCTGGCTGATGACCCCGCTTATGCCTGCAGGATAGTGCATGCCGCGGAGGTACCGCTGCACTTCAGCCACACTGACGGCCGTGGTTCTGGGTTGCTCCCGTGTCTCCGTCCGTTCGGGTGCAGGGCCGGCCCCTTCACCGGCCGGCGTTCTCCGCCTTGATCCGAACCCCGACCCGGCCATCGCCTTGCTGACGTCTATCGGCGAGTGATAGGTCTGGTCGGGCAGGCCGTCAAGGGTATCCATGACATCCCTATCCGCATTGTTCATCCTTGCCCGGTCGATCAGGTCCTGCCTGTTCGCCGGGTAGTCCACCCCGGCCAGGTACTTCTCAACCGTCGCCGGGTTCACCTTGAACCTTGCCTCTGCCATCGTGTCACCTCCTGTGACGGGCGGTGAATGGGGCAGCTGGTATAAAACAGTTGTTCTGCCGCTCGCGGCGGCGGAAAATCGTCCATTCAGGTAATGCGATTCGATGGGCAGGGTGGAGCCTTCGGGGACCCTGCACAGGATATGCTCATACCCCGTTCTGCAGCTCCCTGATCATCCGCCGTATCTGGCCGAACTGCACCTCCGGCGTGGTAAAAATGCAGAGGTACTCGTCCCCATAGGGAGCAATGATGACGTTTCCACCGCGATAAAAGAGCGTCATCTGCACGAATGCCCCGCATGCGGGGGCAGCCGACCGCAGGCCGAGCGACCACCGGAGCAGATCCTCGGCGAACGCGACGGTATAGTCGGCATCGAGGTCTCCGGCGGAAGAGAGGCAGAGACCGTCGGAGAAACAGGCAACCGCGGTCACCCCCGGTTGCTGCAGCACTGCCCCGAACGGTCCGGGAGAGGCACCGTGCTCCACGGCCCCGGCCGCAAGGCTGCGCCCATCATGCTCCCGGGGTGGGTCGGCCGCGGGAGGTTCACGGTCAGGGTGCAGGAGGGCCTCATCCTGGCGGCAGAGATCCAGGGCTTCCTGCATCTCGTCGGTCTCGTACTTCCAGAGGCCGAAGTCGAGGATAGGCTGACTGTCGAAGTACTTCAACGCCGACGGCCCGTTCAGGGATTTCAGGGGGTGCTTGAACTGTGCAGCGAGAGGCACGCCTTTCTGCACCAGCACAACCCCCTCTCCATCCTGCATCGTGATCCGCACCGCCCCGGCAAACCGGGCCGTGTGGGAAAAGATCCACTGGAGCGGCGCCTGCATCTCGCCGATCGCTTTTCCCCCGGGTAGTTTATCCATCATCCGGATTCCTGCCTGACTGCGTCATCTTGTCGAAAGCAAGCGTCTTCCCACCCGCTTCTCCTACTCGGCGTCGTCTTTTGCAAGGGTATCGAGGATCCTGTAGGAGTTGATCAGACGGTTGAACGCGATTGCGAGTTCACCGATCTCATCGTTGCTCGTCACCGTGATCTCGGCGTTCGTGAGGTCGCCCTGACTGACGCTGGTTGCAACGTTCGCCAGCTGCTCGATGGGGGCTGTGATGCTCCTGGCAAGGTAGAAACTCCACATCAGGATGACAGAGAGCGTGAGCAGGGTCATGATAATGATGCTGTTCTGCAGACCGAGTGTGGCGATGACGCTCCCGGTATCCCCTGCCGAGACGATCCCCAGCAGGAAAATGGGGATGACTGCAACGGTGAGCATGCTCGCCATGAGCTTGTAGAATATCGGGATCTGGATGACAAGTCCATCCTGCGTTATCCCGACATCTTGCGAGAAGATTTCAGCCATGGAAGAGTAATTTCTTATTTTAATATATTAATTTATCTTTTACTAATTCTTTACAATATGGCAAAATTTTAGAATCTAAAGGTTCTAAAAAGGCAATAATCGATTCCAGCCATTTATATTTGTCTTTAAACATAATATACTCAAATCAGGATAATTGTGCCAACCTTGAATTGAGATATATGTACGCGTGACTGATATTCACGCACCCGCTGCAAAGCATGAATGTTTTTTCGCCGGCAGGCGTGCCCCGCCGCCGCCCGAACGTATGGCGGAAGCGGGGTGGAACGGCATCCGGAGGGGCATCAACATATTGATACAGGATGCGGAGAAGTGGGAGTGAGCGCAACTTCCTGTTGCGTGCCGGGGTTGGGGGCTTAGCGTATGACTCTTGTGATTGCATTCATCGGAAACCAGGGCGCCGTCATGGCGGGGGACATGCGGGAGATCGCATTTGGGGGTGACGATTCCCGCATCGAAGACCTGGAGCGTGAACTCTACAGCGGCTCGATCACTTCCGACACCGACCTCGCAGAGCGGGCGGACGAGATGGGCGTGACCATCCGGGTCAGGGACGATAAGGCCAAGGTCTCGCAGCAGGACGGAGTGCTCGTCGGCGAGGTGACCGAGACAGAGGGAGCGGCAGTCGCAAAGAGGAGGCTGTACGCTACGACGGGCAGCTACGCAATTGCCGAGGTCCTCGACTCCCGGTTACGGGTAATGCAGAGGGGCAGGGCAAGCAATTTCGTGGTGCTGGGCAACGATATCACGAAAAAGATTGCCAACCAGTGCATTCAGGGGATGTGGGAAGGAGGGACGATTCAGGATGCTCTGCGACTCCTCATGCTCACCATGCAGATAGCAGCGAGCGCAACGGCATCGGTGAGCAGGACGTTCATACTGGTGCATACCGATCGCGCGGCAAACCTGGCTGACGCTATCGACCGGGATTCGCACAGAGAATGAATCCGGGGTTGTGCCCACCCCCACTCCGGTGCTATGCCCTGCTGGAGGTCGGCGACGGCACAGAAAAGCGAGAATTACTGGTTGAGATAGTTGTGCTTCTTAAGCCAGTCTACCTGCGGCCTGATATAACGGTAGATGATATCACACTTCTCGTCCTGAAAACTCCAGGGGACGACGATCAGGAGGTCACCTTCGCGTATCCAGAGCCTCTTTTTGATCTTGCCTTTAATCCGTCCGGTGCGCGTGACGCCGTCTTCGCAGCGGACACGGATGTGGTTTGCCCCGAGCATCAGGTCGGCCCTGGCGAATATCTCCCGGTTTCGCTTCTTTGGTAGTCGTACGCGTACGATCTCTTCGGTTCCGTTGTTGTGAGTTCCTCGTGTATTTCTCAGTTAATCAACTCCGTAATAGATGGCGGCGTGACCCGCCTGAATACGTTGTCAGAGGTTTATATCAATGACCCAAGCCACCATTAAAGTATCTGTCACGGGGAACACCCGCGCAACCGGGACCCGGCGGGAAGAATCGTATGCGCAGGGTGATCCGGGCGCTGCCGGGGCATCGGCGCCGGTGAGCGAACTGAATCGACCTGCCGGATCTGGTGCGGGGCAGCATGAACCTGACCCCGCGGCGCCCCGGGCCGGCTGGCTGGCGGTGCCGCACATCCGGGGCAGGGCATGAAGCGTGTGCCCGACGCAGCAGATACCTGACCCGGGTTTCCGTCCCGAAGAGTAATCCTACCCCGGATCCGGAATAGGATTGTCAAAAGGCCTTAGATCAGGCGCAACGCCATCAGAAGGTGCGTCCCCGCGTCAGGTGAGCTGCCCCCAAACCGCCGTCCGGTTTTTCATCCGAAGAGTAATTAAGGTTTGAGGGTATATGAGTGAAGAGGATCTTTGAATGGAAAGCAGCAAGCTGTACGTCGGTAACCTCACCTACTCGGTAAATGAAGAACAGTTGAAAGAACTATTCAGCCAGTACGGGACGGTAAGCGACGTCAGAGTCATCGAGCGCAAAGGGTTCGGGTTTGTTGAGATGTCCAGCCCCGAAGAGGCTGAGGCAGCAAAGGAAGCCCTGAACAACACTGTATTTGAAGGCCGTACCTTGAAGATCGACGAGGCCCGGCCTCCGAGACCGAGGAATGACTTCCGGCGCTACTAACATTTTCCCGGAAGAACAGCAATCTAAATATCCCACGTTTTTCAAGAGCAGGGGTTCATGCGAACCTCATCTCTGATTATCCGGCACACACGGTTACGTTACCGGTTCATCTGTCCGTTTTGCAGCCATCCTGCCGAACGTGACAGAATCGTGTCGATACGGCCGTTGTCGTCGACCCGCTGGACGGGATAAGGAATCTCCTCCTCCAGTGCTCTGCCGGGAGAGAGGCCGGCCCGCTTGCCAGGTGCAGCCGCCACCACCTCTGATCGGGATCATTCTTTCGCCAGATAGCGCGTATTTTTGCCCTAAAGGGCAGCAACATTTTTATTCACCTAGAGCTATGGGGCGGCCGTGTGTCCCGCATGCGGGATGCAGCTGAAACGGTGGTGAGAACCATGGCAGAAGAAAGACCTTCAGTAAAAGGCGGAATGGCCTCTGCAGCACAGGCAGCCTCTGTTGAGGAACTGAGTGCATCTGCATTCCAGAAGTTTCTCAGCGGTATGGATTACCCGGCCGGCAAACAGGACCTGATCAGCCACGCACGGAAGAACAACGCGCCCGACGCGGTGATCCAGGTTCTCGAGATGTTCCAGGACAAGACCTTCCAGTCCGCAGCAGACGTGAGCCAGGAGTTTGGCAGGATCAAATAACCCAACTTTTTTGCACCTCCCGGCAGTCGCAACTTCCCGGTATCTCTCATTCCTCAAGGGTGAACTCCGCCGCCCAATCGAACCCCTGGTTGTCTTCGTACCACTGCGGCCAGTGGGAGGCCCATGCCGGCACGTTCGTATCCCGGACCCGTTCGGTGGCCGGGAGATAGGGCTTGATGTCCAGCACCGGCGTGCCGTCGTCGGCATCGATATACGCGACCCTGACGGTGCTCGATGCGGTGTCGATGCCGACGACCGGAACCACCGAGAGCGCGATCGGGTTCGGCCGGACGGGTGACCGGGTGGCGAAGATTCCGATCGTCTCCGGGCCTCTCGTATACGGCTTTTTGCAGACCGTCTCGTTCCGGCACTCCGGCGTATCGACCCGGTCGCCCCACCAGAGCACGATGATGTGGCTGAATCCGTCGAGCCCCAGGAGTGCCGGCCGGAACGGTTCGGCGATCTCGATCGAGAACGATTCGTCGTCGGCATGCACGGTGCCGACCGGTTTTACCGAGAATGTGCGTGTATCCATACCGGTAGCCTTTCCCCGGAACGATGCCCGTCCGGCATCGTCCCGCTCAGTTCAAGGATTGGCGCAGGAGAATTAAAAGGGCACGAGTCTGCCCCGGGGCAGGGTTGCGATACTTTCCGGGCCGGCATACCATCCGGGATGGACCGGAATGATTGAGCAGACGGACCGGAAGAAACGATTAAACCCCGCGCAGAGAGGGAACCGCCGGAATTGGGACGACCTGAAAAAGCGTATGCGAGAGGCCGGATTCGAACCGGCGAACTCCTACGAGACTGGGCCCTGAACCCAGCGCCTTTGACCTGGCTTGGCAACCCTCGCACGAAAGCATGGCGAACTTCCGCCGTTGACGTGACCCGGCGTTCTTCGCGCCTAATACTGTAGTATCTCCAACAAAATAAAGGTAATTACTCCCCACCCTCACCGACGGCAGGAGAGTTGTGGGAGTTGCTGTCCATAAACCGCCTCATCTCCAGTTCACGGAGCTCGTGCCGCCTGATCTTGCCGGAGATGGTCTTCGGGAGCGACTCCACGAACTCGATCACGCGGGGGTACTTGTAAGGCGCCGTCACCCGCTTGACCTGCTTCTGTATATCCTTGATCAGGGACTCCGTGGGCCGGTATCCGGGCTTTAAGACAATGAAGGCCTTGACGACCAGCCCGCGGAGCACGTCGGGCGACCCGACGACCGCCGCCTCCTGCACGGCGGGGTGTTCCATGAGGGCGCTCTCGACCTCGAACGGCCCGATCCGATAGCCGGAGGACTTGATGACATCGTCGTCACGGCCGATGAACCAGAAGTAGCCGTCCTCGTCCATGCAGGCCTTGTCGCCGGTGTAGTAGAAGCCGTCGGAAAAGACCTTGCGGTTCTCCTCTCCGTTGTCCAGGTAGCCGGAGAAGAGTCCGACCGGGCGCGGGTCAAGCCTGATCGCGATCCGCCCCTCCTCCCCGGCGCCGACCACGTTCCCGTCGTCGTCGTGGAGCTCGATATGCCAGCCCGGCATGGGCCTCCCCATGGAGCCGGGCTTGGGCTTCATGCCGGGAAGCGTCCCGATGCAGAGCACCGTCTCGGTCTGGCCGTAGCCTTCGTAGATCGTCCTCCCGGTTCCCTCCTCCCATGCCCGGATCACCTCGGGGTTGAGGGCTTCCCCGGCGCTGCAGCAGTGCCGCAGGTCGGCGAGATCGAACTTGTCGAGGTCGGCGAGGATCAGCATCCGGTAGATGGTCGGGGGGCAGCAGAACGTCGTGACTCCGTACCTCTCCAGCAGCGGCAGGATCTCGGTGGCGTGGAACCGGCCCCGGATGTCGTAGACGAAGATGCAGGCGCCGACGATCCACTGGCCGTAGAGTTTCCCCCACGCGCTCTTCCCCCAGCCGGTATCGGAGATCGTCAGGTGCAGGTCATTTGGGCGCAGGTCGTGCCACAACTGCGCGGTGACGAGGTGTCCGAGCGGGTAGGAGTGGTCATGGATCACCATCTTCGGCTCGCCGGTGGTGCCGGAGGTGAAGAAGATCAGCAGCGGGTCGGTCGCTTTTGTCCGGTGCATGCCAGGGAGGTTCACCAGTTTGTGCGAGCAGGGCGCGGGGTAGTCGAGCTCGACGGGGTAACTGACCCACCCGTCCTTTACGCCGTCGATCATCAGCCGGACCGCAAGCGTGGGGCAGTCTTCGCGGATCTCCTCGACCTTATCCGCGTGCTCGGCCATGGTGATGATCATCCTGATGCCGGCAGCCTGAATACGGTATTTCAGGTCTTTTGGGGTCAGCATCGTCGTTGCGGGGCAGTATACGGCGCCGAGTTTGATGAGGGCAATGGTGAAGATCCACCATTCAGGTGTCCGGGGGAGCATCAGCATGACCCGGTCGCCCTTCTTGATGCCGTATTTCAGGCAGATGTTGACCGCCTGGTTTGAGAGGCGCATAAGGTCGAAGAAGGTGTATTTCTTCTCGTTTCCTTTCTGGTCCACCCAGATCATCGCCAGTTTGTTCCGGTCCTTCTTCGCCCATGCGTCGATCACGTCGAAACCGAAGTTGTAGTATTCAGGGACGTTTATCGTGAAATTTGCGCAGAGATCTTCATAGGACGCTGGTTTTTGCTCGTCATCCGCCATAACGCGATCAGTAAAAGGTTGCGCGTTTATGGTTTAAAGCATTCACGAAGTTGAAAGGCACTCCGTATCCCGAATAGCCATAAAGATTACCCATTAGTATTATGGTTCAAAAAATAATACTCATATCAATGGATGAGAAGGGATACGAGTCACTGAAAATTGAGAACATCGTTGCTTCCGGGGTGATTGCAGACTCAATCGACCTCGAAAACGTATCGGATAAAATAAAAAACTGCGAACTGAATACGAAGCGGTTCCCCGGAGCGGTCTACCGTATCGAGAAACCCAAGATCGCATCCCTGATATTCTCCTCGGGAAAAGTGGTGCTCACCGGTATCAGGAACAACCAGGATCTGCATGACGGTCTCGATATCATCATGCAGTCGCTCAAGGATGCCGGGGTCGATACCTACAACGAACCACAGGTCGCAGTCACGAATATCGTCTGTTCGTACGATATGGGCAGGTACATCAACTTAAACAAGGTGGTCATCACCCTCAACCTCGAGAACATCGAGTACGAACCCGAGCAGTTCCCGGGACTCGTCTACCGCATCGAGGACCCGAAGATCGTCGCCCTTCTCTTCAGTTCCGGCAAGATTATCCTGACCGGCGGAAAGAATATCGAGGATATCAAGAGAGGGCTTGATTTCCTGGAGCAGCGGCTCGAAACTATAATGTAACCCTTTTTCCGATACGTTCTTTTTGCCGGGGGCCGGGAAGCTCCGATTTTTTGGCCGGGGTTCGATTCGCCTATAGAGGACATCCTGCCTGTATGCGCCGGCGAAGTATTCGGACCTGACGCGGGTCTTTTGGTGGCCGCAACTTATGTCTTATGGTATTTGTGCTCCAGGCGTGCCGTCGATCTTACTCGAGAGCGCTGTTCTCTGAAGCGTCGCAACTCCCATGCACGGCTTTCGTGGGGATATCGCCATTGGGGGTGGGGCTGACGGGGAGGGGGGCGTGCCCCCCTCCCCTGTCTCCACTCGTAAGTTGATGTTTACAACCCCCACCCCACCCGGCCTCCGGCCTCCTCACCCGCTCCTGCGGTGCTCATGCTCCGGCCCCGAAAACGCTTCGCGTTTTCTCAAGCTCCGGTCCTTCGGACCATCGCACCCCGCCCCGAGGGGCGGGGGCAGTGCATGGCGATACTCCCACGGTCCACTATACCGGGCTTTTTCCTGGTTTCCGCCGCCACCCCCAGTCACAGGCTATACTCAAAAGCCACCATCAGGTGGCCCCAGGTGCCGGCAAATCTCAACCCTCTCACCAATACCGATGCGTCTTCACGTAGTTCCGCTCGGCCTTGAGGATCTCCCGGTAGAAGGCGTCCCCTTCGGAGAGGGTCGCGAGGACCCGTGAGGCCACGTCCGGGCCGACGCCTTTCGCCGCGAGAGCGACCACCGCCTTCTTCCCGCTGGAGAGGACGATGTTTGCGTTCCGGAGGAACCGGACCTCGATCGCCCGCTCCTCCTCGGACTTGTTCTTCTTCTTCACCGCCGGGATGAGCTGCTCGTCCCAGGGTTTCAGCGCCGCGATGAGGCGAGCGCTGCAGAGAGGGCACTGCGGCTTATCAGGGACCCGCTCGACGACCGTCCGGCTCTTCCACTTCCGGCAGTGCATGCAGAAGAGGACGACGTCCTCCTTCTCGAGGCGGCGCGCGAGCGTCCCGATCACCGCCTGGTCGACCATCGGCGGCGGGATCATGTCCCTTGACGACGAGAGCCCTTCGCTCCCGAGCGGGCTCAGCCGCCCGGAGGTGACGGCAACCCGCCCGTCGCGGACCGCTGTGAGGATATCCTGCGCCGCATCCACGTCCATGGAGTTCGCGAAGAGTTCCCGGTAGGCCTCGGCAGCGATGACGGTCTCGTCGAAGAGGTCGATGAGCCGGTGGATACTGAACCGCTCGTAGTCGGCGTCCGCGTCGATGGCGCCGAACTTCTTGGCCACCTGCACGAGTTTCCACTTGAAGAGCGCTGTGCGCTTGAGGGCAAGTTTCAGGATCCCGGGGAGGTGTTCGGGTTCGAGCGCCGCAAGGGTCTCCTGCACCTCGAGTGAGCGGACGTTCTCGGGCAGGCGCAGGAGGAACCGGTAGGCCCCGACCTCGATCCCGACGCTCGTCCCGTAGCGGGCCGAGAGGAGGACCGAGAGTGCCCGGGCAAGCGTCTCGTTCGCCCTGTGCCCGCCGCAGACGTTGCAGACCACGCCTTCGTCCGCGTTCTCGAGGGTGATGAGGCGGTCGGTGGGGACCGGGTAGCGTCCCTCGTCCATCCTGGCGATGAACCGCTCCGCGTAACGGACCGCTTCCGGGATATCGGAGTAGCGGCCGAATGCCCGGGTCCGCCGGAGCGCCCCGACCTCCCGGGCGACGGGGAACGGCACCGGGATCTGCTCGCCCTCCCACGACGGGACCTCTCCCTTCGCCCGGGTGGCCGGCTCGACCGTGATCCTGGTCCCCTCGATCTCAAGCACCCGCCAGAGCTGACCCTTGGTGATGAAGACCGCGCCGGTGTGCATCCACCCGAGGACGAACGACTCGTCGAGCGTCCCGACCGTGCGGCGCGAGACCATATCGAAGATCTCCATCTTGCGCTCGTCGTGGATCATGGAGAGGTTCTCGATGAGGTAGCGCCGGGCCCGGCCCGTCCGGACGATCCGGGTCCCGTCAAGCCGGATCAGCCGGTGCTCCGCCATCTGGCGGCAGACGTCGTCGAGGAGCGGCCCGCACCCGGCAAAGACGCTCGACCGCTCGATCATCGCCCGGACACGGGAGACCTCGATCTCGCCGTACTCGACCGCGATCGCCGCCACCTGGTTCGCGAGGACGTCGGCGGCACCGGCGGGCGGGACGATCCGCTCGCACTCGTTCGCCTTCGCCCGGCGTGCAATCACGAGCGATTCTAACAGGTCGTCAAACCCCGTTGCGAGGACGGTCCCGCGCGAGACGGCGTCGAGGTGGTGACCGGCCCGGCCGACCCGCTGCACCAGGCGCGAGACCTGCCGGGGGGAGCCGAACTGGACGACGTGCTCGATGTGCCCGATGTCGATCCCAAGTTCCATCGACGACGTGGCAATCAGCGTCCGGACCTCGCCCTTCCTGAACCGCTCCTCGGCATCGACCCTGACGTCCCGCGAGAGCGAGCCGTGGTGGACCTCGACGTCCCCGCGGGAGTAGAGGTGGTGGCCGAGCGCCTCGGCGGTCACCCGGGTGTTGACGAAGACGAGCGTGGAGCCCGGCGCGTCCAGGCACCTCCCGACGGCCCGGGCCTGGGTGGCGAAGTCCTCCCCGGCAAACCGGACGCCGATATCGAGGCTGCTCGCGACCGGCACCTCGACGAGCGAGAAGGGCCGGGGGCCGCAGAGGAACCGGCCGATGTCGCCCGGGTTCCCGACGGTCGCCGAGAGGCCGATCCGCTGGAACTCTCCCGCATATCCGGCAAGGCGTTCGAGCGCAACCGCGAGCTGTGCTCCCCGCTTGCTGTCGGCGAGCTCGTGGATCTCATCGATGACGACGTATCGGACGTTCTTCAGGTGCTCACGGAGGCGCTTGCCCATGAAGAGCGCCTGCAGCGACTCCGGGGTGGTGATGAGGAGGTCGGGAGCGTTCAGCGCCTGTTTGCGCCGCTCGTTCTGCGGGGTGTCCCCGTGCCGGACGCCGACCGAGAGGCCGAGTTCCCGGCACCACCACTCCATCCGTGCGAGGATATCCCGGTTCAGGGACCGGAGCGGGGTGATGTAGAGCGCCTTGAACCCCGCGCCGGTGGTCTCGAGGAGCCGGTCGAAGACCGGGAACATCGCGCTCTCGGTCTTTCCCGTGCCGGTCGGCGCCACCAGGACCAGGTTCTCCCCCGCAAGAAGCCGCGGGATGGCCTGCTCCTGCGCCTCCGAGAGCCCGGTGAACCCGCGCTTCTCCACGACTTCCCGCACCCGCGGGTCGAGGAGGTCAGACGCCGTCTGCGAGGCAGAGCGTGGCCGGGGAGCCGACGTACGTGCCATCTGCTAAGAACACCTCCGCGGAATTCGGGTCTATGCACCGGGAGAGGGGGCCGAGCCCGCTCTCCCGCAGCCGTCCGACATCGATACCGCCCGCGAACTCGTTGAAGGCCGGGACGAAGAGGAGCCGGGTGCGCTCCCCCGACGGTTCCTCGAACCCCGAGTAGAGGTAGGCCGGCCGGGCGCGTGCGGCGCACCCGACGGTATCCACGAGCGAGACGACCGGGTGGTGGTGGCCGATGACGACGAGGTGGCCGGGGAGTTCCGGGGCGGGATGGGTATGGCCGTGCAGGTAGCCGACGCCGTCGATGAGCATGCCGTCGGCGGGCAGGAGTTCTCCGGGCTCGAGGAACCGCCCGATACCCCCGTCGTGGTTACCCGGGGCGACGGCGATCGGCACCCGGTCCCGGAACGACTGGAGGACGCCGGGGAGTTCCCGGTACTCCTGCCTGCTCGTCACCGGGACGTTGTGCTTGACGTCCCCGAGGAGGAGGAGGAGGTCGGGCTGTGCCTCCTCGATGCAGGCGATCACCCGATCGGCCCGGGCGTCGCTCCGGCTCGCGATGTGGACGCCGTGACGTTCAAGGCCCGATTCGATGCCCATGTGCAGGTCGGCGACGACCAGCACCCGCCGGCCGCTCTCGACCAGGAGGGCAGGACCGTTCTCGATGAAATGAAGGTGCATTACCGTGTCAGAGTAGTTTTATCATGCCCGATGCGGGCTGGTAGCATTCCCCTGCGGCGAGGAGTTCCTCGAGCGCGGCGCGTGCTTCCCGGGCGGAGAGGCCGGATCGCACCCCGGCAGCGACGGCGTCTTCAAAGCCGATGCCCCGTGTTCCGCCCTCCCCCTCGAGGGCATCGAGGAGGAGGGCGCGGCCGACGACGGGCCCGATCTCGCCGACAGTAATATCCGGGCGGACGGTCGCAAGCGCTGTACGCACCATCTCAGCCATCCCGCGGATATCCTCGTCCGTGGTCCCGTAGAGCCGGCGAGCGGCCGCGGCCCGTTCGCTGCCGTCCCGGAGCGCTTCGAGCCGGTCCAGCGTCGCGCCGGCGGTCGAGAGCACCCAGAGGTCGCGGGCGGTGCGGTTCACCACGTTGACCGCTTCGGCCTCCACTGTCGCGCACGCCCGCATACCGGTTCCGGTGAGCGCCGCCCGGCCGGTGACGGCGACGAACGCGGGCGGTTCTATGTAACCGAGTGTCTCGACCGCGTCCGGGCTCTGCCAGTCGACCGAGACCAGGAACGCGCCGGTGGGGTCGGCAATCCGGGCCTGCATGACGTCGCCGCTCCCCCTCTTCTCGGTAAGGGCGCCGACGATGAAGAGGCCGCGGCACCAGGCGGCCCCCGGCGTCACCACGTACGAGCCGTTCCGGCCGTCGCCGGAGTCCACCGTATGCTGCGCGGCGGAGAAATCCTGCGCAAATACCCGTTCTGCAGGTTCCATACATCCGTCCGTTCGAGGAAGGGGGTGCGGATATGCCGGGGCGGGAGACCCGGCCGGATCTCCACGCGAACTCCCGGTATTTCCATACGTATCCGTACGTATCTGTTCACCCTCAACCCTCTAAAAAGGATCATCGGAACGGATGACGATCCTTTTACGATGGACGAGCACCAACACCTATGCAAATGGACGGCAACCACACCATCTGGATAGAGAAGTATCGGCCCAGAAGACTCGATGAGATGGTCGGACAGAAGGATATCGTGGTGCGCCTCCAGTCCTACGTGAAGACCGGCAACCTGCCGCATCTCCTCTTTACGGGCAGCGCAGGAATCGGGAAGACGACTGCCGCCGTGGCGCTCGCGCGGGAGTTCTTCGGCGACTCCTGGCAGATGAACTTCCGGGAGATGAACGCCTCCGACGAGCGCGGCATCGACGTTGTCCGCAACCAGATCAAGGAGTTCGCCCGGACGTCGCCGCTTGCCGGCGCGACGTTCAAGATCCTCTTCCTCGACGAAGCGGACGCGCTCACCACGGACGCGCAGGCGGCTCTCCGGCGGACGATGGAGACCTACGCCCGGACCTGCCGGTTCATCCTCTCGTGCAACTACTCCTCGAAGATCATCGACCCCATCCAGAGCCGGTGCGCCATCTACCGGTTCAGGCCGCTTGAGGCGGAGGCGGTCATCGAGGAGACCCGGAGGATCGCCGCGGCCGAAGGGCTCACGGTCACGGAGGGTGCGCTCGACGCCATCGTCTACGTCGCCTCGGGGGATATGAGGAAGGCGATCAACGCCCTGCAGGGCGCCGCCATCCTCCGGCCCGAGATCGACGAGGAGACGGTCTACGCGACCACCGCGACCGCCCGTCCGGACGAGATCGACGAGCTCCTCGACCTCTCGATTGCGGGCAAGTTCGACGAGGCAGAGCAGGCGCTCTCCGAACTGACCCATGTCCGGGGCATCGCCCCAAACGAGCTGATCAACCAGTGCTACCGCACACTGGTCCAGCGCGATATGGACCGGACGCTCAAAGTGAGACTGATCGACGCCCTCGGCGAGACCGACTTCCGCCTCTCGGAAGGAGCGAGCAGCGACATCCAGATGGAGGCGCTGCTCGCCCGGTTCGTCCTCGCCGCAGGGCAGCACCGCTGAGGATTCTGCTGTGACCGAAGAGATAACCGTCGCAGTCACCGACAACGTCGGTGAGTGGACGAAGTTTTTAAAGAAGCAGTACAAGCGGGAGCTTGCCGAACTTTCCCGCGAGTATCCCCACAACCACTCGCTCATCATCGATTACCGCAAGATCTTAAACAACAAACTCGCCTTCGAACTCCTGAGGAGCCCCGGTAAGGTTCTCGGGGATATCCGGGACGCAATCGTCCAGAACAAGCTCCTCAAACTGAAGGACAGCCAGGACCCGGATCTCGTCAACATCCGGTTCACAAACCTGCCGCAGAAGACAAACGTCCGCGATATCCGGGCCGACCAGATCAACACCTTCGTCAGCATCGAGGGGATCCTCCGAAAGACCACGGAGGTCCGCCCCCGGATCGTCAGCGCGGTCTTCCGGTGCCGCACCTGCGGCAAGAACACCGACCCGGTTCCCCAGGGCTACGGGCGGTTCGACGAGCCCGACTTCTGCCCGAACTGCGAGAGGAAGACCCGTCTCGATCTGGTGATGAACCGGTGCCGGTTCGTCGACGCCCAGAAACTCCGGATCCAGGAGTCCCCGGAGGGCCTCCGGGGCGGCGAACAGCCCCAGACGCTCGATATCGACGTCACCGACGACCTGACCGGCATGGTCGCGCCGGGCGACCGGGTGGTGGTGAACGGTATCCTGCGGTCGGTCCAGAGGGTCAACTACGGCCAGAAGAGCACGCTCTTTGACATCTATCTCGAGTGCAACTCCATTGAGGTCGCCGAGAAGGAGTTCGAGGAGGTCTCGATCACCGAGGAGGACGAGGCGAAGATCATGGCGCTCGCCCGCGACCCCATGGTCTATAAGAAGATCGCCCGGTCGATCGCGCCGACGATCTACGGTACCGACGACGTGAAGGAGGCGATCGCGCTCCAGCTCTTCGGCGGCATCGCGAAGGATATGCCGGACGGCTCCCGCCTCCGCGGCGACGTCCACGTCCTGCTGGTCGGCGACCCGGGTATTGCAAAGAGCCAGATCCTCCGGTACGTCGTGAAACTCTCGCCCCGCGGGATCTACACGAGCGGCAAGTCGTCGACATCCGCCGGGTTGACGGCGACGGCCGTGAAAGACGAGTTCGGCGACGGGCGCTGGACGCTTGAGGCCGGTGCGCTGGTCCTCGCGGATATGGGGATCGCCGCCGTCGATGAGATGGACAAGATGGCAAAGGAGGACCGGAGCGCGCTGCACGAGGCGATGGAGCAGCAGTGCTACGACGACGAGACCGAGGTTCTCACGGAGAGCGGGTGGAAGCTCTTCCGCGACGTGACCGCGGACGACCGTGTCGCGACGCTCTCTCCCGAAGGCAGGCTCGAGTACGCATCACCGTCCAACTTCGTGGCATCGGAGTACGACGGAGAGATGTACTACGTTAGATCGCGGCAGGTCGACCTCGCGGTCACGCCGAACCACCGGATGTACGTCAACCTGAACCGGCGCGCCGACGAGTGGGAAGGGTTCCGGCTCACCCGCATGGACGAGATCCCCATCCACAAGCGGATGCGGTTCAAGAAGAACGGCGTGTGGACGGGGGAGCGGCAGGAGACCTACGAGATCCCGCCCGTCGTCAAGTTCGCGAACCAGAACGCCGAGGGAAAACTCACCGAGCCCGTCACCGTCAGGATGGACGACTGGCTCGAGTTCCTGGGCTACTTCCTCTCCGAGGGGTCGGTCCAGCGGCACTACCAGACGGGGGTTCCCTACCGCGTGATCATATCGCAGACGAACCCCGAGTCTGCCGAAACGATCCGGCAGTGCCTCGAACGACTGCCGTTCCGCTTCTCTTACGACGGCAAGAACTTCGCGATCAACACAAAGCAGCTCGCCGAACACCTCGCGCCGTTCGGGAAGTGTCACGAGAAGCACGTCCCCGGCTACGCGAAGAGCCTTTCCCCTGAGCAGATCGAGATCCTCCTCGACGCGCTGATGCTCGGGGACGGTTACGTCAACAAAACGACCGGGGTCTCGATATACACCACCTCGTCGAGGAGACTGGCCGACGACGTCACCGAGCTCCTGCTGAAGAAGGGGTGGTCGGGGAACGTCCACCTCATGCGGGAGGCCGGGACAGTTGTACCCAATCCGCGGGGCGGGACCGCGACCGCGACCCACGACATCTTCCAGGTGACGTTCATCCGCGACGGCCAGAACGAGCCGAACGTCAACTCAAACGGGCAGCGGCAGATCGAGAAGCGGCCGTATAAGGGCATGATCTACTGCCTCGAGGTCCAAAACCACATCCTCTACGTGCGGCGAAACGGCATCCCGGTCTGGTGCGGCAACTCGATCTCGGTCGCAAAAGCCGGCATCACCGCGACCCTGAAGTCCCGGTGCGCCCTCCTCGGCGCGGCGAACCCGAAACTCGGGCGGTTCGATCAGTTCGTCCCGATCGGCGAGCAGATCAACATGCCGCCATCGCTCCTCTCCCGGTTCGACCTCATCTTCGTGATGACCGATCAGCCGGAGGCCGAGCGCGACGGGGCGATTGCGCAACACATCATCA
>Ga0265294_10004516_pt1 | contig 17364 bp, 17 predicted proteins | sample MunlanPumphouse3_FD_192504 | JGI IMG/M metagenome (GOLD analysis project Ga0265294, IMG submission 192504) | Groundwater microbial communities from a municipal landfill in Southern Ontario, Canada - Pumphouse #3 | ecosystem: Environmental > Aquatic > Deep subsurface > Groundwater | place...
CAATAGGCATGGCATCGGTAGGCCTCCCAGCACCACCTTGGCTTTCAGGGGTTTTGTAGTATTGAACTATCTGGGTGGCAAAGCTCTGTGCGTCTGCTGCAAGTGCGGATTTGTTGGCACTATAAGCCTGGTTGTTAAACATCTGGATGCCCACTGCGATAGCGGCGCCGACGATGATTACGCTAAGTACGATCAAAAGAATTTGTTGTGTTCCCATTCTGTTCTCCTTTTTTTGGGTTATTCTTTTTGTGTGTGTCTTTCACTTCTATGTTTTACATCCTCATGGGATGTGACAGGATAAGAAGCAAGTTGCGTTCCAATCAGGCCAATCCGGATAAAGCTTCTGTGCTATAGCTTTGGTGAACAGCAATTTAGAAAGTAAAGATTCTTTTTTCACCCGGCTATTTGCTTGCCCAAGATTGCGGAACTGTCCCCTGTGGGTGACGCATAATCAGGGCATTTGTATCTGTAGGGATACATGTCTGGAAAGGATAGAACGCGGATTGAACGGATCGAACGGATTCTTACGATTTTTGGGGATTAAGGGGGGATTTGATGGAACGCGGATTGGGCGGATCGGGCGGATTGATAGGATTTTTGGGGATTTTATGGGATATTAAAGGGTAGGATTTAGCTTTTCTGGGCGTATGGGAAACGGGAAGAGGAATTTCTTCCTTTTTTTATCCGTGTTAATCCGTTCAATCCGTTCAATCTGCGTTCTATTAAATCTTTATCCGCGCTGATCCGCCCAATCCGCTCAATCCGCGTTCCATCTTTCATCCCAATCCTCCAAAAAAAGATCGTAACAATCCGTTCGATCCGTTCAATCTGCGTTCTATTAAATCCCACGCAATCACAAAATTTCTTGACACAGAACCGCCTCAAAATAGCGTGGCTTTCACAGTGTGCATCTTTAGCTCAGTTGGCAGAGCAACTGACTCTTAATCAGTGGGTCCGGGGTTCGAATCCCCGAAGATGTACCAGCTTTTGCTTTGTCCGTCGGCTCAAGGCCTGGCGGACAAAGCGCTAATAAATAATGTGTGCAGGAAGTCAGCTTCCAAAAATTCAAGATTGCGGTAATTTGCTCTTTGCTCCGCGTTAGAAATGTGCTAAAGTGCGGATGTTTTTCAAAGCCGGCTTTAGCAGCGGGCTTTTTTTGTATCTGCTATTTTGGCAGAAACGAAGCTCCCCCGCGGATGCAGAGTTCAGAAGCGATTTACTCATAGCAAGATAGCTGCGAGAGATATTGATCTGCACACGCATGGACTAGTATGATGCAAAGTAAAAGGAGAAACATAAATGACAGCATTACATGCCAAGCAAGCGGGCAGCAAACAGAGCTACATTTTCACATCCGAATCCGTGTCTGAAGGGCATCCGGACAAGGTATGCGATCAGATTTCAGATGCCATATTGGATGCCTATCTGGCGCAAGATCCCCAAAGCCGGGTGGCTTGTGAGTGTCTGGCCACTTTGGATCGCGTGATTCTTTCCGGCGAGATAAAGTCTTCCCGATCGATCGAGGTGGAGCCTATCGTGCGTGAAGTGATCCGCAAGATCGGGTACACAGACCCTAACCGATGTTTTGACTACAATTGCAAGATTCAGAACTATCTGCATGAGCAGTCTGCCGAACTGAACAAGAATACAGGAGCGGGAGATCAGGGCCTGATGTTCGGTTACGCCTGCAATCAGACCAAATCCTTGATGCCTATACCCATTGAGGTGGCGCATCAGCTTTTAATCAATCTGGCCAAAGCCCGAAAGAGCGGGAGCATTCCGTATCTTTTGCCAGATGCCAAGAGCCAGGTGAGTTTTCGCTTTGAAGGGCGCAAGCCCAAAGCAGTAGAAAGCCTCGTGATCTCCACCAATCATCAGGATCTTAGCGATGATGACTATGCCGATCTCAAAGCAGCCATCATCGAGAAAGTGGTACATCCCACTATGACAGAGATGGGTGATGAGCAGAGCTTTGACAGCCCGAATCTGAGGATTTTGATCAATCCTATGGGATCATGGTCCAAAGGTGGCCCCGGTGCGGATACAGGACTTACCGGGCGCAAGATCATCGTGGATACTTATGGCGGCTGGGCCCAGCATGGCGGCGGCGCATTTTCCGGTAAAGACCCTACTAAGGTGGATCGCAGCGCAGCTTATATGGCGCGGCACATTGCCAAAAGCATTGTGGGAAGCGGCCTGGCGGATGAATGCCTGATCCAGTTCAGCTTTGTGATAGGGCAAAAGCAGCCGGAATCCGTGATGATAGAGACCTTTGGCAGCGGAAAACTGCCGGACATCCGGATCGAAGAAATCATTGGACAAGAATTTGACTTGACAGTATTGGGAATCATAGAATACCTTGGCCTTGCTCAGCCGATCTATCAACCCACAGCGACCTATGGTCATTTTGGCATGAACATGAAAGATGCAAGTTGGGAGAAGATTAAAAAACTATAGCGAAGGGGATAAACCGAATGTCTTTGTACGAAAAGCTCACAAATGCGAGCGATTTCTTTTTGATCGCCGGGCCTTGTGTGATAGAGGAAGAAAGCATCATGCTGCACACTGCCGAATACCTGAAGAATCTATCAGATCGGCTCAAATTGCCCTTGGTCTTCAAATCCTCTTACAGCAAGGCAAATCGCAGCAGCGGAGGCTCGTTCAGCGGTCCCGGTCTCGAAAAAGGGCTGAGGCTCTTGAGCCGGATCAAACGGGAATTTGAGCTGCCCATCCTCAGCGATGTGCATGAGGTCTGCGAAGTAGAGGCGGCCGCAAAAGTCTGTGATATCTTGCAAATCCCGGCGTTTCTGTGCCGGCAGACCAGTTTGATAAGGGCTGCAGCAGAGACGGGGCGGATAGTCAACCTCAAAAAAGGACAGTTTATGGCGCCGGAGGATATGGCAGCGGCCAGCGCTAAGGTCAGCGAAACCGGTAATGAACAGATATTGCTTACGGAGCGGGGCAGCAGCTTTGGCTATCACAATCTGATAGTGGATTTCAGGGGTTTTGCGATCATGGCTCTTGCCGGCTATCCGGTGGTCTATGATCTTACTCACTCTCTGCAAAGACCTTCCAGCGGCACAGAGACCGGCGGGAATCCGGAATTTGCGCCCATGATGGCGCGGGCGGCTATGGCTACGGGGAAGGTTAAAGGGCTGTTTATAGAGTGCCATCCGGAGCCGGAACAGGCGAAAAGCGATGCGGCTACGATGCTGAGCTTGAGTGAATTGGAAGGACTATTGAAGCCGGTGATTGAGATTTGTAAACAGGTGAGGGGGTTGGGTGCGGGAGGCGGCTAATCCGGGAGGAGTCCGATCCGGCAAGAATCTGGCGCAGCTACTGGATTGCAGGCGTCTCGCCTGCAGAGCACGGGACGTGCTCTTTTTTCAAGGCCTTTGGCCTTGCTGGATGCGAGACGCATCCAATCCAGCAGGAGACCAACCCAGCAGGAGACAACCCGGCAGGAAACAACCCAGCGAGAGTCAACCCGGCAACAGCTCGGCGCAGCTACTGGATTGCAGGCGTCTCGCCTGCAGAGCACGGGACGTGCTCTTTTTTCAAGGCCTTTGGCCTTGTTGGATGCGAGACGCATCCAATCCAGCAGGAGGCAACCCAGCAGGAGGCAACCCAGCAGGAGGCAACCCAGCGAGAGACCAATCCGGCAGGAAACAACCCAGCAGGAGGCAACCCAGCAACAGCTCAGTTCCAGCAGGAGCTCAGTTCGGCAACCATTATTAGAAATGGAAAACCGATGAATCACATAGAAGAAACCGATGAATCACATAGAAAAAACCGATGAATCACATAGAAGAAACCGATGAATCACATAGTAGAAACCGATGAATCACATAGAAGAAACCGATGAGTCACATAGGAGAAAATGTTGAATTATCTTACAAAACCAAATAAACGTCCCATCACCTGGGATAGAATAAAGCTACTGATCTTTGATTGCGATGGCGTGCTTACAGACGGACGCATCATCTATGGCGACGGCAAGCAGGACATCAAGAATTTTGACGCTACAGACGGCATGGGCATGATGCTGCTGAGGCAGATCGATCTGCCGGTTGCGGTGGTGACCGGGAGGACATCCGAGGCTCTGGCTTTGCGCTGTCAGGACCTCAAAATAGAGCATTTATATCAAGGTATATCCCACAAACTGGATTGCGTGAGCGCCTTGCTGGAAAAGCTGGAGCTGGATTTTGACAACGTGGTCTATATGGGAGACGATTGGAACGATATACTTTGCATGCGCCGCGCCGCTCTGTCTGTAGCTCCGGCCGATGCTAATGCAGATATCCTGAAGCAGGTGGACCTGGTTACTACTCGCAAGGGCGGAAGAGGGGCAGTGCGGGAATTGATAGATTATGTGCTCACTAAAAAGGGAGTGTATGATCGTGCCATCGCTAAATATCTGGATAGCGTAAGCTAAAAGGAAGCTGCCGTGAACCGCAGAATACTCTCTTTGCTGATCTGCCTGATGCTCTTGACTCTGGCGGCCTGCTCGCAGGAAAAACTGATACAGGATACGCAGGCTATAGAGCAGGGTATCCCCGAAGAAAATGCCCTGGGAGTTCGGATGATTGAGTATCGCGATGATAAGGTGGATTACATCATTGAGGCTGCAGCGATGGACCGCTATACCGATCGCCGCATGACTTATGGCTATGATGTGACCCTCACCTCCTATGACCGCCAGGATCAGATCAGCGCTGTAATCAAGGCAGACACCACCATAGTGGATGATGCCAGAAACATCATATTTGCCAATGGCAACGTGGAGTTTAAGGGCAGGGAAGGGACCTTGCGCAGTCAGAAAATGATCTGGGAGCGCACTCTGGATGAGATCACGGTGCCGACTTACGTGGTTCTGATCCGGGGAGACGATGTCTTGAGAGGAAATAATCTTCGCACAAATGCGAAGCTGAGTTATGCCGAGATGGAGCTGGTATCCGGCGAAGGCTATGTGGATGAAAAGACTTTTTCTTGGTAGCCTGATCCTGCTCTGGGCAGTATTAGCGGTGGCTCAGGATGCAGAGCGCTTTCGGCTGATTCATTCGGATAAGCTCTATATGAGCAATCTGGAAAGCGGGCAGATACTGCAATTGAATGGCAATGTGCATTTCTTTTATGGCGATACGGAGTTTCGGGGGGACCGGGCTTTGATCCTGGATGGACCCAAGATAGCGCGCTTGAGCGGAAAGGTGGTGGTGAAAAACGATACTCTGCATTTGGTGGCAGATTCTCTGGCCTATTACCGCATTCCCAAGGTGCTGAATCTGGGGGGAAAAGTGCGGCTTACGCAGCGCAGCAAGGACGGATTCGTCCGGTGGATGCAGGGGGATCATGGCATCTACGATCAAGGCAAAGATACCTTTACCGCTTTCGGGAAGGTCAAGGCCTATGATCAGAAGGAAAATGGCTTTGCCGAGTGCGGATATGGCTTTTGGGACCGGGCTATCGGCTATGCTTATCTGATCGAGCAGCCGCAGATCAGAGCCGGAACTGAGGATACGCTGTTTGTGAGCGCAGACAAGATGGAGTTTTTTGATGAAGAACGCAAGCTCATCGCCACCTTCAACGTGCGCACCCAGAGCCGGGACTATCTGGCTACCAGTGACTTTCTGATCTATTTTGCCGAAGAGGAGAAGGCGGTGTTTATCGGAGAGCCCAGCTTTGAAAATTCCTTTGCCACAGCCTCAGCCCAGGAGTTTCAGCTCTTCTTTGAGGAGCGTGAGCTCAAGCGGGTGGTGCTGGTGGATTCCTGTCTGGTGAATTTTGCCAGCGAGGAGGATCAAAAGAAGGAAAACTGGGTGCGGGCAAAGAACATCGAGCTGAATTTTGCGGACGGAAAGATGCAGGATTTTGCGGCAGATGCCGAGGTGTCTTACTACTTTTTGCAGGAGGAAACTCCTGATCAGGATTATTTTATCAATGCCGCCAAAGGCGAACGGCTACGGGCTAAGTTTGATATAGACAACAAGCTAAAACTGATGGATATGGGCGGAAGCATCAAAGGCCGCTATATATTTAAGAATGACTCTTGACAGAAAAGCTATCCTCAGTTAGATTATCACTTATGGAAATGCATAAGATTAAAGCGCAGAATCTCGTAAAGATATACGGTAAGCGAACCGTGGTCAATGATCTCTGTTTGGAGATAAATCAAGGTGAAGTAGTAGGTATTCTGGGCCCTAATGGTGCAGGTAAAACCACTTCTTTTCACATGATTATCGGTCTGGCAAAGCCAAACAAAGGCAAGGTCTTCATGGATGATATCGAGATCACCAGAAAACCTATGTACAAGCGCGCCCGCATGGGCATGGGCTATTTGGCCCAAGCGCCTTCTATCTTTGCCAAATTGAGCGTGGAAGATAATGTCTTGGCGATCCTGGAAACTTTGAAAATCTCCCGCAAAGAACAGAAAAAGAGGCTGAAAGAAGCTCTGGAAGAACTGGGGCTGAGTAAACTGGCCAAACAAAAGGCCTATACCCTCTCCGGAGGGGAGCGGCGCAAGCTGGAGATCACCCGCGCTTTGGTGACAAACCCTACCTTTATCTTTATGGATGAACCCTTTGCAGGAGTGGATCCCATCACGGTGGCAGATATTCAGGACATCATCGGAAAGCTGCGCGACAAGGACATCGGAGTCATGATTACGGATCATAGTGTAGTTGAGACTTTGAAAATAGTAAATCGTGCTTATATTATCTATGAAGGTAAGATAATAGTTCAAGGAACGTCCCTGGAACTGATAAATAACGAAGAAGCTAAGAGATTATATTTAGGAGAGAGGTTCAGCATGAGCCCTTTTGAGCAAAGATTATGAGCAGGATGGATCAACATATCTCATTGAAACAGAAGCAGGAGCTTGCGCTAAAGCCCAAGATGCTGCAGTCTCTGAAGATGTTGGCTTTGCCCATACTTGAGCTGGAGAGCTATATCAGACAAGAACTTCAGACCAATCCTCTTTTGGAGCTCAGGGAAGAAAAAGACGACGATGATGAGCTGCAAGAGACCTCTATCGATCAAGACAACGAAGAAAGAGACAAAGACCCTGAAGATGCGGATTCTGAGGAGGAAGTGTCCGAGGTGATGGCCGAAGCCCGGCAATTGACCGAGATCCTGGATCAATGGAATGAATATCACTCAAACAGCGAGTATCAGAGCTCTGAAAGCGAAAAAGACCAGGGGGAATCGCTAATCCGCTATGAAGAAAATAGCAAGGAAACCTTTTTGGCTCAGCTTTATCCTCTGAATCTGCCCGAAGCTGAGATAGACTTTATCACCGATATGGTGGATAGCTGTGATGTATATGGCTTTTTATCCGATGATTATGATCTGTATAAGGTGGCGCGCCGATACAAAATTTCGCAGCGCCGTGCCGATGAGCTGCATGAGCTGGTCTTACAGCTAAGCCCAAAAGGCATCACATCCCGCAATATCTCAGAATGCCTCTGCTCTCAGCTCAATGAGGAGCAAAGGCAAAATCCCATTATCCGCGGCATGGTTTGTGAGCATTTTGACGACCTGATCCATCGCCGCTATCAGAAGATAGCATCATCCTTCAATGTCGCCGAAGATACCATCATGACCTATCGGGAGCAGATCTCCAGGCTGGACCCCAAACCCGGGCTGCGCATTTTGAGCAGCAACGCCGCCTACGTGTATCCGGATGTAACCCTGAAACTGATAGATGACGAATATGTGGTGATCATAAACGATCATATCACCCCCAATATCATCATCAGCCCCCGCTATCGCAAGATGATCAACCGAGGCTTTTTTGACCGGCAGACCGTATCCTATGTGCGGGAGCGGATCAATAGCGCCAAATTTCTGATCAAATCCATCTATATGCGGATGCATACTCTGAAGGCAGTTTCGCTTTCTATAGTAAAATACCAACACGATTTCTTTTACAACGGCAGCGGAATCATGCAACCGCTGACCTACAGCGTGATAGCCCAGGACATCGGTAAAAGCGAATCCACCATCAGCCGGGTAGTGCAACACAAATACGTAGAAACCCCTTATGGCATCTTTGCTTTCAAAGACTTTTTCAATTCCACCGCAGGACGGGATGATAATTATGAAGACATCTCCCAGCAAAAAGCCAAAGCTTACATCATCCGCCTGATTGAGGCTGAAAACAAGGAAAAGCCGCTTTCGGATCAAGCCCTGGTGGAAAGCTTGAAAGAAGAGGGGCTGAATATCTCCCGGCGGATAGTAGCCAAATACCGCGATGAAATGGGAATCCTGAACAGTAGATTAAGAAAGGAATATGAGGATTAATGGAAAAGTATCAAGTTCTGATTATTGGAGGCGGTCCGGGCGGCAATGCAGCAGCCTTTCGCCTTTCGCAGTATGGAATCTCCAATGCTACCATCGAAAAGGAAGAGCTGGGCGGAGTATGCCTGAATTGGGGCTGTATCCCTACCAAGACACTGGTCAAAACGGCAGAATTGGTAAGTGAAATTCGCCACTCGGAAAACTACGGTTTGCCCCCGATGGATCTCAAGCTGGATTACAGCAAAATCCTGCAGCGCAAAAATACGGTAGTGGAGCAGCTCTCAAAAGGGCTCGAGCATAGCTTCCGCAAGAGCAAGCTTGCGGTTATCAAGGAAACCGCAGTCTCAATTGCCAAAGAAGATGAAGGCTATATAGTGCAAAGCCGTGAGGGCCAGAGCTACTTTGCCCCTTATATCATCATCGCTACCGGCAGCACGCCCAAGAACCTGCCCGGCATCACTATAGATGAAAAAGACATCATGTCTTCCCGCGGCATATTGGATATGGAAACTTTGCCCAAGAGCCTGGCGATAGTGGGAGGAGGCGTGATCGGCTGTGAATTTGCCTCCATCTTTGCCAGTTTTGGCGTAGAGGTCACTATAGTCGAATTTCTGCCCAGATTGATTTCTCTGGAAGATGAAGAAATCTCCAAACGCCTGACTCTTTTGTTAAAGAGGTCCGGCATCAAAGTCTTGACCAAAACCGGCGTGGAAAGCATCGAAAAGGCAGAGGGTGAGAGTATCCTGAAGCTGAATAACGATAGCGAGATTCGCGCTGAAAAGGTGCTGTTGGCAGTAGGCCGCACACCGGCATTCGGGCTGGAAACTCAAGGTTTTGAGCTGGCCGGGGAGCGCGGGGCGATCACGATCGACGACAGCATGAAAAGCTCTGCAGCCGGCATCTACGCCATCGGGGACGTTACCGCAAAATTGCAGCTGGCGCACACTGCCAGCACGCAGGGGATATTGGCCAGCGAGCAGATCGCAGCCGAAATCCTGGGCAAGCCGAAGCCCACCTTCATTTTGGACTATGCGAATATCCCGCGTTGCACCTTTACAAACCCCGAAGTCGGTTCGGTAGGCCTCACGGAAGCTGAGGCAAAAGATACTTTTGGCGAGATCAAGATCAGCAAATTCCCCTTTTCTGCCAATGGCAAAGCCACTGCGATGGCAGCTACCCAAGGCATTGTAAAATGCATTGCCCGCAAAGATACGGGCACTCTGGTGGGAATGCACATCATCGGCCCGCAGGCGGCAGAGCTCATTGCACAGGGCGCTATCATGATCTCAAATAATATGACCGCAGCATCCGTAGAGGAAATCGTATTTGCACACCCTACCCTTTCTGAAGCAATTATGGAATCCGTAGGGGAGCTGCGAGACATCACTGTACCCAATAAATAACTGGAGGATAACCATGCAAATCACGATTACAGCACGTCACTTCGAACTCACTAAAGCTATCCGGGATTATGTGGAAAGCTCTTGTCTGAAGCTGAAGAAGTACTTTGATCCTATCATCACCATCCATGTGACGCTTGCCCTGGAAAACAGCCGCAATATATGCGAGCTATCCATGCATGCCGGCAAATTCAGCCTGCAATCCCAAGCTGAAGAGATGGATATGTACCTTTCCATAGACAACGGTCTGGAAAGGATGGAATCACAGATCAAGAAGCTGAAAGACCGCGTGACAGACCATCAAAAGCGCGCCCTGAAAGATCAATTCACGAATTTTTCCCGAGCCTCCGATTTCACCTTAAACCAAGATAACCGTGAACGCACAACCATCAAAACTAAACGCGTGGTAACCGAACCGCTGAACATCCACGAAGCCATAGAGAAAATGGACGAAGTAAGAGAAGACTTCTTTATCTTCAGAAATATTGAAACAGACCGCATCAACGTATTGGTCAAAAAAGACAAGGTGAATTTCAAGCTCTTTGAGCCATAAACACATTGGGTAGCTTAGGATCGGGACAATCTCCTATCCGGCTGCCAGAACAGGCCTTTTGTCCTCTCCTTCTATAGGAGAGGACAGGGGGCAAAAAGGATATTATGAAAGAAATTACCGTTCGCGAATTCTTCGATGCCAAGAAGAAGGACCTCGCTTTATCGCTGGTCACAGAGCCGGAGACTCTCTCAAAGAAGATCAATTCTCCACACGTAAACAGGCCGGGGCTGGCTTTGGCGGGCTATCTGGAAGTATTTTCGGCGGAGCGGATTCAAATCTTTGGAGAGACCGAGATTCGCTATCTGCAATCCCTGGCAGAGGATGATCTGGTCTCAAGGATACGGGATATGTTGCAAACCGAAATCCCCTGCATCATCGTCTCCAAAGGGCTTACCCTGCCACCGGTGGTAGAATATCTGGCCAATGACCTGAATGTAGCGCTACTTTCCAGCCGCCTTTCCACCATCAATCTGATCCAGCATCTAACCCGCTATATGCAGGATATCTTTGCCCTGGAAAAGACCATTCACGCCACTTTGGTAGATGTATTTGGACAGGGGATCCTGATTACCGGCAAAAGCGGAATCGGTAAAAGTGAATGCGCTCTGGACCTTATCCACCGCGGGCACTCGTTGGTGGGCGATGATCTGATCACCCTGCGTTACCTGGATGATCTTTTGATCGGAAAGCCGGGACGGGATTTTGGACACTTTATGGAGATTCGCGGGGTGGGTTTTGTGAATGTGGAACGTATGTTTGGCATCGAGCGCACCCGGCAGTTCAAGACTATCAATATGCAGATGGAGCTCATGCCCTGGCAGGAGAATATGGATTACGAGCGCATCGGCCTGACCAATAGCTATGCGGAGCATCTGGGTGTAAAATTGCCCATTATCTACCTTCCGGTCTCTCCGGGCAAAAACGTCTCGGTGATAGTGGAAGTAGCGGCCATGAATATGATCCTCAAAGGTGCCGGTTATGATGCCGCAGAAGATTTCAATCGCAAAGTTCATGATGAAATACGCAGGAAAACCATGCAAAAGAAGATGGAAGATGATGCGCAAGAAAGTGAAAATAACGAATAAAATGGGGCTGCATGCCCGCCCTTCAGCGCTGTTGGTTCGCGCCGCCACCAAGTATCGCTCTGACTTTCACATCGAAAAAGATGGAACCACTATCAATGGCAAAAGCATCATGGGTTTGATGATGCTGGCTGCAGAATGTGGCAGCACCATAGAATTGATCGCAGATGGAGTGGATGAAGAGTACCTGATCGAAGAGATTTCAGAGCTGATCAAAACAGGTTTTGGAGAAGAAACATGAAGACCTATAAGGGAACAGGAATCGCCAAAGGACTCGCCTTTGGCCAGGCCACGTACATACAGAGTGTCAAATGCGAGATTCCTGAACACAGTATATCAGAAGAGCAAAGTGAGGCAGAGCTCGCAGTATTCCAGGATGTCCTGGACAAAAGCCGGGCGGAACTGCAAGATTATCTGAGATCAGAGAAAGTAAGCGAAAGCGAAAAGGATATACTCAGCGCTCATCTGGAGATTATCAACGATCCGGAATTAAAACAGCAAATCACCCAAACCATCACAAAAAACCTGCATAACGCAGCCAAAGCCATACACCTTGCCTTTGAAAAGGCTATCTTGTTTTTCCAGAGCATGGAAAACGAGATGTTTTCCCAGCGCGCCATAGATTTTGAAGATGTGCGCAAACGCCTTTTGCACAAGATATTGCCGCCAGAGCACAATCCCTTTGCCGAGCTGGATGCCGAGAGCATTCCCATCTTTTCTCAGATCAGCCCCAGCGAGATATCACTGCTTAGCAAACAGCAGGTGCGAGCCTTTCTCTGCGAGGGAATCAACTATACCTCGCATGTGGCGATTTTAAGCCGGGCCATGAATATTGGCTGCGTCTCAGGCATCAAAGACTTAGAGCAGCAGATCAAAGAAGGGGATTATATCATCGTAGATGGCGAAAGCGCCACCGTGATCCATCAGCCTGATAATGAAGCGCTGGAGCTTTTTGCCCAACAGATACAAATACAAGAGCTTATCCATCAAAAAGAGCAACGCCTCAAGGACAAAGAAAGCCGCAGCAAAGACGGCCGCCAGATCGATATAGCCTTGAATATCGGCCTGCCCGAAGAGCTCGATCAGGTGCAAGAGCTAAATAGCAGCGGTGTAGGGCTGTTTCGCACAGAATTTCTATTTTTATCTACCGAGCATCTGCCCTCAGAAGAAGAGCAGTATCAGACCTATAAGGAGATGGCCGCCAGGATCGCTCCCAAACCGATCACCATCCGCACTTTTGACTTGGGCGGAGACAAAATCTTGCATCTGATCCCATCGCCGCAAGAAGAAAATCCCAATCTGGGAAATCGTGGAATCCGCTTTTCCCTGGCCCATCCCCAGCTTTTACGCACCCAGCTCAGAGCTATCTTGCGCGCTGCGGTGCATGGCAATATCCGCATTATGTTTCCCATGATCATCGATGTAGATGACTTTTTGGAAGCCAAGCGCATCTTCAAACAGTGTGCCGATGAACTTTATGAACAGGGGATCCAATACAATGCCGAGATTCCGATAGGCTCTATGATCGAGATTCCTTCCGCAGCACTTAGCTCGGGCCCTCTGGCCCAGGAGTGCGATTTCCTCTCCATCGGCACCAATGATCTGGTGCAATACACCCTGGCGGTGGACCGCAACAACGACGCCGTGAACCGCTATTATATCCAGCATCATCCTGCCGTTCTGAAATTGATCCGGGCTACTCTCGTGAATGCTGCCAGACACAATACTCCCGTATCTATCTGCGGAGAAATGGCTTCCCTGAAAGAGTATGTCCCGCTGCTGATCGGTATGGGCGTAACTGAGCTCAGCGTAAATGCCGCCGTGTTTTACGAGATCAAATCCGTAATCCGAAAATGTGACGCAAAGCTGCAGATGATAGTGAAAAACTTCGATTTTTCCACTTCTTTACCCAAGGTGGATGAATTGGTCTATCGCACTTTAAAACCTTATTATCCATAAAAGGGAGACTTGATTTTTATGATTCGCTTTGAACACCGTAACCTTCTATCCAACCCATATTTGCGCAAAGCCATACCCGGCTCTCGCCTGGTAGATTTTGCCGATAAAGTCAAATCCGCCCGGCAGGAGCTGCAGGCAGACCGCAAAGCTGATATCCTGGGCTTTTACGATCTTCCCGAGCAGGATACAGATCATATCACAGACTTTGTGACTTCCCTGGATGCCAAATTTGAAAACATGGTGGTCCTGGGCATCGGCGGCAGCGCTTTGGGCAACAAAGCCTTGTACAACGCCCTCAAGACCGAAGCCGGCCTCCAGCGCAAAGTGTATGTCTATGACAATGTCGATCCCGTGTATCTGTATGAAATCCTGGATGAAATTGACCTGGAAAAGACCCTTTTTAACGTGATCACAAAAAGCGGCAGCACCGCAGAAACCATGTCTGGCTATATGATAGTGCTGGATATCTTAAAAAGGAAATTCCCCCAGGATTATCAAAAGCGCATGATCATCACCACGGACAAAGAAAAGGGATTTCTCAGGCAAGTGGTAAGCTCTGAAGGCTTTAGCTCCTTTGTGGTGCCGGATAACGTGGGCGGAAGATTCTCTGTGCTTACCGATGTCGGCCTGCTCTCATCCGCCTTTGCCGGAATCGATATCAATGCACTGCTGAGAGGAGCTGCCCGCATGCGTGAAATCAGCGAAATCAGAGATATCATCCAAAATCCCCCGCTGCTGAACGGCCTGCTGCATTTCCTGTATATGCGGGAAGGTAAAAACATCAGCGTGATGATGCCTTACAGCAATTCCCTGTATGATTTTGCGGATTGGTATCGCCAGCTTTGGGCCGAGAGCCTGGGCAAGCGCCATGACGTACGCGGCCGCGAAATCTTCGCGGGACAGACCCCCGTCAAAGCTTTGGGAACCACAGATCAACATTCACAAATCCAGCTTTATACCCAGGGGCCAAATGACAAAGTCATCACCTTCCTCACCGTAGAGAATTGGAAGCATGACTACGTAATTCCCAATATCCATCCCGAGAGGGAAGAGCTGAACTATCTGGGCGGCAAGAAACTATCCGAGCTGCTGAATGCCGAACGCCTGGCCACCGAATATGCGCTCTGCCAGGCCCAGCGTCCCAATGCCAATCTCATCTTTCCGGAAATCTCGGCGGAAAATCTCGGCGCTGCCATCATGATGTATGAGATTCAGACCGTTTTTACCGGTAAGCTTTTAAACATCAATCCCCTGGATCAGCCCGGGGTGGAAGCCGGCAAGATCGCCACTTATGCCTTGATGGGAAAGAGCGGATATGATCTCCAACGTAAAGAGATTAAAAGCTATCAAAATCAATAAGCTCTTGCAGAGGGGAGCGCTATGAGTAGCCACCTCTCTGCGAGATGCAAACAACTCCATATAGGAGGAGGAATTATGCGTTACAAATGGATGCTGGCCAGCCTTGCCTTTGTCCTGCTTGGCAGTCTGTGGGCTGCTCCCATCGATGATTTCAGACAGGCCTTCATGGCCAGTCAAAACGATCCCGAAGCTTTGGAGCTGCTGATCGCAGATTTCAAGGATCAAGAGCTTTCCTTGGAAGATCACCGCCTCTTTCAAAGCTTGTGGAATTATGTGAATCCAGAGGCTATGCAGGCTCATTATGAGCTTTTGCGAGAGCAGAATCCCCAAAATCCGGATTACATCTATCTCAGCATCCGTATGAAAGAAGACGGGCAGCAGCTGGCATCTGCCCGCAAGCTGATTCAGGATTTTCCTGAGTATTATTGGGGCTATCGCATTATCGCGGTATCCCTTAGTGCGGCTATTTCTCAAGGGGAAAACCAAGCCTATCTGGACAGCCCGGAATACAAAGCGGACCTTGTCCTTGTCGAGCAGGGTTTGCAGCGCTTTGGCGGCGATGCTTATCTGAATATCGCTGTATTTTATGCTTACAAAGATGGCAAGGATTTTCAGCGGGCTGTAATAGCCCTGGACCGGGTTTCAGACCCCGATGCCATCAGCAGCAATATGCAGCAGATCGAGAAATTTCTGCTCAGGATTCACGATCTGGATTTGTACACCCGCCTGATCAGCACCGTGATGGACGAAGCTGAAGAATCCGGCAGAATGAGCCAGTCCGAAGCAGAGCTAAACGCTCAGTATTTTATCATGGGCTTTCTCGTGAAAGACGCCGGTATCACGGCTCTGGACGAATATCTTGCCGGATACCCTGCTTTGAGGGAGAATCCGGATTTGAGCAGAATCATCGCGGGATTGTATCTGGAATATGACCGTAGCGATAGCGCTCTGGATGCTCTGGAAGTATATGCGGCATCAACCGATGCGGACTATATGTATCTTAGCAAAAGCGATGAGTTTTCCCGGCTCCATGCCCATCCCCGCTGGCAGAGCATGCTCAGGAAGGCCAAACTTGCCTGGGACGCCGCTACAGACGCCCGCAAAGCAGAAGCTATCAAAGGCCGTGGATCTACCCCCGCTCCAGCCTGGGAAATGCAGGACCTGCAAGGCAAGACCCACCGGCTAAGCGAGCTCAAAGGCAAGATCGTGATCCTGGATTTTTGGGCATCCTGGTGCAGCCCCTGCAAGATGGCCATGCCCGGCCTCAGCAGGTGGATGCAGGAAGAAATGCCTCAGGGCGTTCAGGTCTTTTCGGTGAATGTAATGGAGCGCGATCTGCAAAATGGCAAAGAATATTTTCAAAGCCAGGATTTCAAGATGACCTATCTGGAAGGAACCGCCGAAATTGCCGAGGCTTACGGTGTGTCCGGAATTCCCCATTTTACCATCATAGACCAGGCCGGCAATATCGCCTGGCATCAAGTGGGCTTCAGCTACTCTTTTGAAGAAAGCCTGAACTTTCAAATAGAAGCTCTCAAGAAGCAGTAGTTCATGTCAGAGCAAAAATACGATAGCTGTTTCGTGTGCGGAAAGGCCAATCCCATCGGGCTGAAGATAGATTTTAGCTACGATGAATCCGGGGCAGCATACGCTGAACTCTCTGTAGATAAAGTCTTCGAAGGATATCCTGATCTGGTGCATGGCGGCATCCTCTCCACCCTTATGGATGAAGTGATGGCAAAAGCGGTAATCCATAGCGGAAAGATAGCCGTAACGGCCAGGCTAACCGTTACTTATCGCAAAGCCCTTGCCCCCGGACGCCGTGTTATCATCAAAGGTTGGATCACCAGAGCCAAAAGCAGAAGCCTGACAGCTGCCGCAAATATCTCAGACGAAAGCGGCGTCTATGCCGAAGCCGAAGCACTCTTTATAGTGCCCAATAAAGGTCATGAAGAATCCCCTCTCCCGAATATTCTGTCCTGATGAACAGCGCATACTCCTGGCAGTAGCTGTTTTCCTGATCCTGGGCTCCGTCTTGCAGCTAACCGGATATCAGACAGCGGCGCAGCCTCCGACGCTTTCCGACAGCCTGCTGGTGTCCCTAAAAGAGGACAAAGCTCTGATTATCGATATCCGCACGGCCACCAAAGCTGAATTGATGGCGCTGTCCGGGATCGGCGACAAACGCGCCGACGACATCATTAACTACAGAGAGCGGCACCCCTTTCAGAATGTCAACGAACTGATCAATGTATCCGGCATCGGCATCAAAACCTATCAGCGATGTTATCCCAATTTGCTGGTTTTTGGCGATTCTCTGGCTGTCTCTCCCTCTTCCTCCCCTTCCCTCGCGGCCAAAACCCCCAGCTCAAAAGCAGGCCTGCAATCCTATGTAAATATCAATACCGCAAATCTAAAGGAGCTGTGCAGCCTCAGCGGAATAGGCCACGTCAAAGCTCAGGCCATCATGGATTATCGCAAAGAACACGGCCCCTTCCAGAGCCCCGAAGATTTGATAAAAGTCAAAGGAATCGGCCCGAAAACCCTGCAAAAGAATCTCTCCCGCCTCTGCACCGAATAATTGAAAGACTTTAGATGCCGGTTTTTATCCTTCACACCCCTTATACAGAGGATCGGCATCCTCCTTGAAAGACTTTAGGTACCGGTTTTTATCCTTCACACCCCTTATACGGAGGATCGGCATCCTCCTTGAAAG
>Ga0265294_10004517_pt1 | contig 17364 bp, 19 predicted proteins | sample MunlanPumphouse3_FD_192504 | JGI IMG/M metagenome (GOLD analysis project Ga0265294, IMG submission 192504) | Groundwater microbial communities from a municipal landfill in Southern Ontario, Canada - Pumphouse #3 | ecosystem: Environmental > Aquatic > Deep subsurface > Groundwater | place...
TAAAAACACTTGTGCTATACTAAATCGAGGTGAAAATTATGATTATAAAAAACGCAAATATACTCTATAAAAATAAATTTTCCATTCAAGATATGGAAATTAATGATAAAAAAGGAACCATTATTAAAATTGGTAAAATTAATAAACCTGGAATTGATTTTAACGAAGAAAAAGTAATTCCTGGACTCATTGATCCACATACTCATGGTGGTAATGGACATGATTTTAACAACGCAAAAACTATTGAAGAGATGCAATCAATTATTGATTTCTATATTAAAAATGGGGTTACTAGTGTCTTCCCTACTATCATGACTGATGACGATAAAAATATTAAAGAAAAATTACACATGGTTAGTGAACTTAAAAAAACAAACCCATGTATTATTGGCATTCATCTTGAAGGTCCTTTCTTAAGCGAAGAATATAAAGGTGCTCAACCAAAAGAATATTTACAACCACTCTTAAAAACAAAATTTGATGAATATCAAAAGGCTGCAAATGGTTTAATTCGCTATATAACTATTTCTCCTGAACATCCAAATACAAGTGAATTTGTTAAAGCGCTAGTTAAAGAAGGAGTCCACGTTTCTCTTGGACATAGTGGCGCAGATTTTGATGAAACCACTATTGCTATCAATGCCGGAGCTAACGGATTTACTCATTGCATGAATGCGATGAAACCAATTCATCAGCATTATCCCTCTATTTTAGCGGCTGCTTTATATTATGACTCCACTTATTGTGAAGTAATTATGGATGGAATTCATGTTCATCCAGAAATGGTTAATTGGCTAACAAAATTAAAAGGTTATAAACATATTATTGGTATTACTGATTCATTAATGTGTGCGGGATTACCAAATGGAGATTACTTCATTGGTAGTACTCCAATTACTGTTAAAGATGGTGATTGTAAAATTACCGGAACCGATACAAGAGCTGGAAGTACATTAACTGCATTTAAAGGTTTCACTAATTTTAAGAAATTTACTTCCTTTGGGGATAGTGTCGCAAGTATGGTTTGGTCTTATAACGTAAGCAAAATGCTTCATGCCGATAATAAAATTGGAAGTTTAAAGAAAAATGCTTTTGCAAACTTTATAGTTTTAGATGATAATGAAAACTTGGTTCATTCCTATATATTAGGTAAGAAACAATTCTAGGAGGATTTATGAAAAATTTATTAATATCACATGGTGGCGCTCCAACTGCTGTTATAAACGCATCACTGGCTGGCGTAATTATTGAATTACGAAAAGAAGGATTTGATGGCAAGATTTTTGCTGCTCGTTTTGGCAGCAAAGGTTTATATAATGAAGATTTTATAGATTTAACTAATGTTACCGATAAAGAACTAGATTTATTAAAGAAAACGTCTGGTACCGCAATTGGTAGTTCAAGATTCCCTTTAGGCGATAAGGAATATGAAAAAATTGTGGATAATCTAGTCAAAAATAATATAGGCTATTTACTATTTACTGGTGGCAATGGCTCAATGGATGGTTTAGGTAAAATTTATAAACACGCAAAAGCAAGAAATGTCGATGTGGCATGCGTGGGAATACCAAAAACTATTGATAATGATATCGCTGTTACTGATCACGCACCTGGATTTCCAAGTGCTGCTCGATATATGGCTGCAACTATTAGAGATTGTTGGCAAGATGTCCGTGGATTACCAATTCATTGTGTAATCATTGAAGCAATGGGTAGAAATGCTGGCTGGCTTACAGCTAGTAGCGCTCTTGCACGTGAAGAAACAAATGATGCCCCACAACTACTCTATTTCCCAGAAGTTGCATTTGATGAAGAAGAATTTTTAAAAGATGTAAAACGCTGCTATGACACCTATGGTGGATTTATTGTTGTTGCAAGTGAAGGTATTCATGATAAAAATGGAACGCCTATTTGCACTAGCAAAGAATCGACTTCAAGATCAAGTTATTTTGGCGAAGTTGCAGTTTATTTATCAGAATTAGTAACCAACAAATTAGGTATTAAATGCCGTGGCGAAAAACCTGGGATTATTGCTAGAAGTTGCAGTTATGAACAAAGTCCAATTGATAGAAAAGAAGCTATAATGGTTGGCAAAGCGGCAGCAAAAGCCGTCTTAAAAGAAAAGAATGGTGTTATGGTTGGAATTAAACGAATTTCAAATAAACCATATAGATCAAAAACATTCTTAGTACCAATTGAAGAGGTTATGTTAACAGAAGCAAAAATGCCTCTTAAATATATAGCAAAAAATAATCATGATATTACTCCTGAATTTGTTGATTGGTTAAAACCATTAATTGGTGAGTTGCCAAAAGGCATAACATTCGTAAATAAGAAATAAAGCATAAAAAAAGGGCTCTTTGTAATCTTATGGGGTCGGTTAACTAAACCGGCCTTTTTATTTTTATAAAAAAATCCTCCATAATTATTGTGGTAACAAAATTAAAGGAGGACTTTGTAATGGCCTATTACATTGATATTTTAGCACAACTTGGATTATCGCCTGAATCATTTGTTGAAACAATACTTGAACCAATCCAAAATCCAGATGGACAATTACTTATACTAACAGAAAGAAGACAAAATTCTGTATGCCCTATTTGTCATAGCGGAAACGTTGTTATAAAAGATTATTATTACCGCTTTTTAAAAGTAGGTGTTCCACGAATAAACCAAATTACAATTCAGATAAAAAGGGTTAGATATAAGTGCAAAAAATGCGGAAAAACATTTGTTTACCCACTTTTTGGATTAAAAAATAAAAAACAACATACAAATGAGTTCAATAAATCTTTGCTGGAACAAATGAGATTTATGAAAAGTTTCAAGCAGATTGCTCTTGAAAACAAAGTTTCTATATCGTATGTATTAAAACTTTTTGATAACTCATTTTCATATTTCCCAAGGTTGACAATGCCTAAAATTTTATGCATTGATGAGTTTTATTTTTCGCGAAAAAAAGCATTTAAATATTGTTGTGTGCTTACCAATTATGAAACCGGAGATGTCATAGATATAATACAGAGTAGGCAAAAACCTTTTCTTAAAATATATTTCGGTGCTATCAATCCTATTGAACTTTCGCGAGTTCAATATTTCGTAAGCGATATGTATGATACTTACTCAAGTATTAGAGATGAATATTTCCCTAAATCTTCTTATGTGATAGACAAATTTCATTATGTTAAACAAATAACCGAAGCTTTAAATAGATACAGAGTTTTTGTCATGAATAATATAACCGAAACGGAGACTAAAGAATATTGTTTTTTGAAAAAATGTTGGAAGCTATTTCTTTGTCGCACAGATGATATAGAGGATAAAGTAAAAGGAAAAAAATTCACATGTAAATATATGAATTATGAAGAATATTACGTCAAAATGGTTCTTGATTGTTTAAAAATAGATTCAATATTTTTTGAAGCATATATGATTTTACAAGACATATTAACAAAACAAAAATTTGAGAATTACAATGCTGGTAAAACATTTATAGAATTCATAATTAATAGGCTTAAAAATGTTGATAATCCTTTATTCCAATCAGTTGGTGAAACATATGAAAAATGGAAAGATCCAATTATTAATTGCATAACAATAAACAAAACAGGTTATTCAATATCAAACGGAATTGCTGAAGGCACAAACAACCTAATTAAAACGGTTTTGAAGGTCTCTTATGGATATAAGAGTTTTAAGAGATTTAGATTTAGAGCATTACTTGTTTTACGCAACAAAAAAGCGAAGACTTTATAAGCTTCGCTTTTCCTGTAAACCCCATGAAACCCCATAAGATTACATAGAGCCAAAAAAAGACCCATATAATTGGGTCTTTTTGCTACTTCGCATCTATGCAACTGTTACATTTCCGGTTTTAGTACCAGTAAATGTGCTACCAGTTCCTAAATTCAAAGCAATTGTAGAATCAGTTGTATTAGTAGAAATATTCTTTGCAATTGTTTCACCAACTGAATTATAAGTTAATTTCCTACCATTACTTCCATCGGTTCCCCAACGAACAGCACCACACCAAATGAAATCATCATCGTTTGTCTCATAAGTTACATTCATTGAATTAACAACCGAAGTAGTATTAGTAATTAAATATAAACCATAATCACCAGATCCATTATATTTAATAGTGGAATTCTCGATTGTTAAGGTTGAATAAGTTTGACTTGCAACATCATCACTAGCATCACCACTCATTGATTGATATAACATGATTCCATCATTTGATTTAGAATCACTTGTTAATGTAGAATCACTAACCTTAATGATATTTTTACCTTCAATAACCATGGTTTGTGCTACTTCGCTATAACCAGTTAAATTTGTTACTTCGATATCGCCAGTTGAGTAGATACAAGGAGAACCATCACCATGAGCTTCAACATAGTTTGTTCCACCAGTTAAGTAAACATATCCACCACCACGATCTGTTGCAAGCGGAGCACAATGCGCACCTTGAGTTGTAATATTTACATCAGTTGCACTAATGATTCCAGTATAAGTTGAATATAAACCACGCGATGAATTACTGGTTGTTTTAATATTGGCACCACTAATATTTATTATAGCTCCGCCAAATGAGAAGACAGCATTTGCTCCTTCTGCACCAGTAGAAATAGTTGTATTATTCATGTTTATAGTAGAACCTTCACCAATACAAATAATTGCACTATTCATACCATAGAAATTATATTCATCACTAGTATAACCAGTACCATCACCAGTTTTATTTAGTGTACAATCAGTTAAATTAAGAGTCCCACCATTACAAACAACAATTACGTTTGAATCAGAATCACTATTAGTAAATGTTTCGCCTGTGACAGTTTTTTCTTCACCAGAAACAACTAAACTAGCTTTATATGTATAGGATTTACTATTAATCTTAACTACTGCTTGTGTGCTACTAATATCCCCATAAGTAATTGATGCAGTAGATGATGCACTTCCGCCACCAGATGAGCCACTTCCTCCTGATTCACCACTTTCATTGTCACTTCCAGGTTTATCTGTAGTTGAACCACCAGTTTCAGTATCGCTACCATCATCAGTTCCTGAATCAGTACCAGAATCATCAGTAGTTGTGCTATTCCCTCCACAACTTACTAAAGAAGCCATTAGTAATAAAACGCCTAAACTTAAGAATGCTTTTTTCATAAAAATTGCCTCCTATTACCATCATAGTATTCCGCTATTCTTAAAGAAGCCTTGAAATACACTAATTTCAATTTTCTTCCACAAACGCTTCTTAAAATAATGTAGTATTATAGATAATATAAATATTTGGAGATAAAAATATGGAAATTAAACCTATTTGCAGTTTAGATGATTTTGATAAATTAGATATTCGTGTTGGTACAATCACAAAATGTGAAATGCATCCAAATGCTGATCGATTGCTTGTGTTCCAAGTTGATTTTGGTGAATTTCAAAGACAAATAATTAGTAGTATTGCTATGTACTATAAACCTGAAGATTTAGTTGGAAAACAAGTTTGCGCCATTGTAAACCTTGAACCACATAAATTTAGAGGCCTAGAAAGCAATGGAATGCTTTTATGTGCTGAAAATAAAGAAGATACGATGCTTTCGCTTGTTAGTACTTTAGAAAAAATCCAAAACGGATTATATATTGCTTAGTCAAAATTACAATTTTATTTATTAATTTTTTCTTTTTTTATATAGAATCTATATCATTACAATGATATAATATATACGGAAGAATAAAAAAATGAATAAAGTGTTTTTGTATCATGGATCTTGTAAAATAATAGAAAAGCCAATTTTTAATTTTGGGAAAAAATATAATGATTATGGTTTAGGCTTTTATTGTACAAAAAATATTGAGATTGCAAAGGAATGGGCTTGCATTGATAATCAAACAATTGGTTTCGTTAATAAATATGAAATTGATCTTGATAAATTAACTGTCCTTGATTTAACCAATGATAAGTATTCCATATTAAATTGGGTATCCATACTTTTGAAATATCGAAATTTTGACCTAAAAAACGATTTCCAAATCGAAGCAAGAAAATTCTTAATTGATAATTTTTATATTGATATAACAAAATACGACGTAATTATTGGTTACAGAGCAGATGATTCGTATTTTCAATTTACAAAAGATTTTATAAATAACACGATTTCCATTGAAAAACTATCAGAAGCAATGAGACTTGGGAATCTTGGTAAACAAGTTGTGTTAATTAGCCAAAGAGCTTTCAAATTAGTTTCTTTTATTAATTCTGCAATTGTTGATAATGAGATTTATTATACAAAAAGAATGGCAAGAGACAAAAAGGCACGACAAGACTACCAAAAAAGCAGAATAAAAAATCCATATCTAAAAGAAAAATACCTTATTGATATAATGAGGGAGTACAATAAAAAATGAACCTTCGAAATAATAGTTTATATATAGATGATACAGCCGAAAATGTTGGAGCAATGCTTGAGTATGCTTCAAATATATTCGGAGATATCGACTATTTTTGGAATCAATTTATTGCTTCAAAATTAGCAAAAGAAATTGAAAAAGAAAATCCTGTTTTTGTGGCAGGACATTCAGGAATAGACTATTTTTATAATGTTGTAGAGAATAAAGTAAGAAAAACAATAAATAATAAACCTCTCACTTATAATAAATATTTTTGGGCAGGAGAAATAATTACAAAATATCAAAATCTAACAGGACTTTCTTACTACGATATCGAAATAAAGATTCCTTTAGAAAAAATTTTAAAGATGTACTATCCACTACACGAAGTAGATATTAACAAAATTTTTGATGCACTAGATTCTTACACAAAAACACTAAACGAAGAAACTAATTTAAAGAAAATAAGGCAGGCATCAGGTTTATCACAAAGTGAATTGTCTTCTTTATCAAAAGTTGACTTACGTTCCATTCAAATGTATGAGCAAAGAAGAAACGACATCAATAAATCTCAGACACAAACATTATCTAAACTAGCAAAAATTTTAGGGTGTAATATTGAAGATTTACTTGAAAAATAGCGAATAATTACGGCTTTACTATAAAAATGCATCATTAACATTTATAATAAAAACATGAAGAAAATATTCTGTTTTTCTTTTTTGCATTTATTTGTAGATTTCTTTTCGATTTACACTCTTTTTACTTATAAAAATAGTATCGATAATTTTTATTTATGGGCTGTTATTTATAATTGTTTAGCTTTTTTTACTCAACCTATATTTGGAGCAATTTTATCAAAAAGAAAACATTGCTTAGAAATTAGTTTATTAGCATGCGTAATATTAGCGTTTTCAAGTTTAATTCCTATTTATTATATAGCTATTCCAATTACTGCTTTAATGAATAGTTTATATCATGTTGCAGCTGGCGAAGAAGTATTAGAACACACCAAAAAGAGCGCTCCACTTGGTATATATATTGCTTTTGGTTCATTAGGTGTTGGATTAGGAGTTACATTCCATAATGATGCACTATTTATGTCGATGCTAGTTTTGTTCCTCTTTATTTCTGCTTTAACTTATTCCTTTAAAGATGAAGCTTATAAGATTAATTTTGATGATAATTATATAAATAAAAAAGTCAATTTTAAACTATTAATTCTCCCACTTATTTTTATCTTTATAAGTGTCATGATCCGTGGATTCTTTGGTCAATATAGTAGTAATGTCCAATTTACAGATTATAATTTCTTAATTATTTCTGTTATCGTATTTGTGGGAAAATTTTTAGGTGGATTCATCTTTGATTACCTAAAAGCACATGTGCTATTCTTGTTATCTTTATTATTAACTATAATTGGTATTGTTTTTAATGGTAACGAATATTTAATGCTACTTGCTTACTTAGGTCCAAATCTATTAATGGGATTTACTCTTGATGGAATTCGTCGAACAATGCCTAACTATAAAGCTTTTGGTTTTGGACTTGTTGCTGCTTCATTGATGTTTGGTACAATGGTTGGTAATTACTTTATTGTTTATTTAGGTTATAGTGAATTTATAAAATATATATTCTTACTAGTTAACATTGTTTTAGTTTATGTGACATATATTCTTTTAAAGAAAGAGAGGAGATATTTATGATTTTAGATGCATCACCTGTTGGAACCTTCTTACCTATGTTTCTTATTATAGGAGGGGTCGTTCTTGTTGTTGGTATAGTTATTGCAATAGCAGTTATTTGTTCTCGTAAAAAATAATGGACATAACTTATCTTAAAGAAGCCATCATTTGTTTTTTGCTCACTATAATAATTGAGCCATTATTTTTTTGTTTTTTTGGATACAAAGATAAAAAGTTTGCTTTAAATTCAATATTAATAAACGTTATTACAAACGTATGCTTAAATGTTTTGATGTATTTTATATTAAAATATATACCTTCTAATTACGAATTATATTTTGGAATTTTAGAAATCTTGGTTTTTGTTATAGAAACTATTTTCTATTTAATTAAATTTAAAAAAGAATGGGTATTAATTCCTTTAACTGCTGCCGCCAACGCTTTAACTTTAGTTATTGGGATACTAGTAACCTTTAATTTTATAGGTTAATCTTCTTTAAAAACTAATGTTATTGTCGTTCCTAATCCAAGTTTTGATTCAATTAATAATTTAATTTTATATAACTCACAAATATGCTTAACAATTGCTAACCCAAGACCAGTTCCACCAGATTCACGAGATCTTGATTTATCAACACGATAAAATCTTTCAAAAACATGGTCCAAATCTTTTTCGGCTATACCGATTCCATTATCAGTTATTGTGCAATAAACAAGATTAGTAACCTTATTTATTTTCACATCCACTTTTCCATTTAAATTATTATATTTAATAGCGTTTTCTAAAATGTTATGAAATAAACGATAACCATCGTTAATATTAAAATTAACCTTTTCATCACCAACTAAATTAAAAGTTATATTTTTGGTTTTGTATAAATCTACCAATGATTTATTTGCTTCAATTATTAGTGATTTTAATGATACTTTTTCAAGTTTAACTTCTTTAGTTTCTTCGAGTCTAGATAAGGAAAGCATATCTTCAATTAAAGTTTGCATTCTTTCGCTTTCGCTCTTAATGCGTTTAATGTATGGGTCTAATTTATTATCTTTATTCTGCATTTCAAGAAGTTCAACAAAGCCTTTAATTGAAGTCAATGGGGTTTTTAATTCATGAGAAGCGTTCCCGAAAAATGTTCGTTTTAAATCTGCATTATTTTTTTCAATTGAGATATCAGTCATAACAAGCAAAACCTCATTTCGTGCGTTAGAAGCAAGTACGCATAAATAAGTTTTGTCATCGAAACAATCTTCAAACGTGACTTCTTTTTTGTTTAAAATTACTTCACTAATTTTATCCGTTAAACTTTTATTGCTTGTTAAACTATCGTATTTTAATCCATCATAATTTTCGATTTCAAAAATATTAGAAGCTTTTTTATTCATCGAAACAATAAAACCATTGCTACTAATCGAAATAATTCCATCAGATACAGAATCAAATATAAGCTTTAATTCATCACGTTCTTTTTCTTCTTCTTGAATTGTCTTTTGAATCTTTTGAGAAAGATCACCTATATCAACAATGATTTTATTTAAATCTTCATCATTTGTTAAAGTTATATTTTCTTTATAAATGCCTTTATTAATGTTATCTAAATTAGTTCTAATTCCTTCAAGTGGCTTAAATGCATTTTTTGAATAAAGCATATTAATGAAAACTGATAAAACAATCGTCGCCACTAAAAGAAGAATTAGCCAAGGCAAATAAGAGTAAACATAACCATTTATATTTGAAACCATTAAAGAAACACGAATAAAAATATAGGAAGTTTTTGTATCTACTTTGACTGCATAATAAAACATTTTTTCTCCTAAAGTAGAAGAATCACGAATAACTACTTTTGGATTATTATTTAATGCTGCTTGAATTTCTTCACGATTAAGATGGTTTTCTAGTTTAGAAACATCGACTTCTTCACTGTCTAAAATAACATTACCATCTTTATCAATAATCGTTTCACGAACATTATTGTTTGAAACTACTAATTCTTTAATTGATTCATCATAATTATCAGCATAAGCTTCCGTAAGCATAACAATATCATTGCTAGCTTGGTTATAAATTGCGTTTTTATTAAGTACAACACTAATTGAAAAGAAAATAATTAAAGAGAGACTAACCACAAGCGTATTAAAAAATACTAATTTTTTTCTCATTTATATAAATACCCCACTCCTCTAATAGTCGTGATTTTCGTTTCGCTATTAATTATCTTTTTTCTTAGCAAATTAATATGAATGTCGAGTGTCCTCGATTCTATTATCTCTTCACCCCATACATCATTAAAAATTTGTTCTTTTTTTAAAACAATATCGTGATTTTTAACAAAATAAAGCAATAATTCGTATTCTTTAAGCGTTAAAACAATCATCTCGTTTTTAACAGTAACTTCACGTTTCTTTTCATCGATTACAATATCTTTATATTCTTGTTTTTTATCAGAATTAAAATCTATTTTACGTAAATTCGCATTGATTCTAGCAATTAATTCTAATAGTCCAAAAGGTTTTGCAATATAGTCATCAGCACCTAAATTTAAGCCATTTACTTTGCTAATTTCATCACCTTTTGCAGAAACCATAATAACTGGTATTTTATTAAATTTATTATTACTTTTTAGTTCCTTTAAAATGTCAAAGCCACTAACTTTTTCAAGCATTACATCAAGTAATATTAAATCTGGAGTCTCTTCATTCAAAGCATCCATAAAGCTCTTATAATTTGCAAAAGTTTTTGCGTCAAAATCAGCAGTCGCAAGTGTGCAACTGTATAATTCACGTATGGCTTCTTCGTCATCTACTGCATAAATTAATGGTTTTTTCATAAGATAATTTTACACTCTAACTAATTAAATGACTACCTGTAATTGAGTAGTCAACCCATTCGCCAATATTAACTGCATGGTCACCAATTCGTTCAAGATATTTTGCAATAATCATAAAAATAATGGCTTGATCTGAATTGTCTCCTTTTTCCTTAATCTTTTGGATTAATTCATTTTTAATAAGCAAAAACAATTCATCGACTTTATCATCTCTTTTATCGAGCATCCTTGCACCCTTAACATCCTTATTAATATAAAAATTAATGCTATCTTCAACCATGCTAACAACGATATTCGCCATTAAAGGTATGTGTTCAAGTTTCTTAATAAATGGAACATCAAGAGGAAATGAAACTACCTCTTCAGCAATATCAACGGCATAATCACCAATACGCTCTAAATCCGTAATCATTTTTAAAGCTGCACTTACTTCTAAAAAATCATTAGCAAATGGTTTATCAAGAAGCAAAACTCTTAAACAATCGTTTTCGATTTTTTTGCATAAATCATCAATTATCTTATCATTTGAAATTACGCTTTGAGCCAAATCTCTATCACGCACTAATAATGATTTAACGCTATCTTCGATAGCTTTTTCGGCTGCTTTTCCCATCTTCATCATTTCGTTAAAAATTTTATTAATTTCTTTTCTATATTTGTCGTTTTCCATATATATACCCCCATGTTTTATCCAAATCTTCCAGTTACATAATTAAGTGTTCTCTTATCTTTTGGACATTTAAATATGTTCTCAGTTTTATCAAATTCTATTACTTCACCTAGCAAGAAGAATGCTGTATAGTCAGATACTCTTGTTGCTTGTTGCATATTGTGTGTAACTATAACGATAGTAATCTCTTTTTTTAGTTCGTTTATTAAGTCTTCAATTTTTTGTGTAGATATTGGATCAAGAGCACTTGTTGGTTCATCCATTAATAGAATCTCAGGTTTTGCAGCTAAAGCTCTTGCTATGCATAACCTTTGTTGTTGCCCACCACTTAAACCAAGAGCATTGTCTTTTAGTCTGTCCTTAACTTCATCATAGAACGAAGCTTTTTTTAAACTCTCAATAACAATTTTATCTAATTCACTTTTCTTTTTTACACCAAATGTGCGTGGCGCAAATGCGACATTATCATAAATGCTCATTGGAAATGGATTTGGTTTTTGAAAAACCATACCAACCTTTTGCCTTAACAAATTTACATCAAATTTCTTTTCATAGATATCTTTACCATCAATTTTTACTAAACCTTCAATCTTACAATCACTTACTAAATCATTCATTCGATTTAGAGTTTTTAAAAAAGTAGATTTCCCACAACCAGAAGGACCAATTAGAGCAGTAACTTGCTCTTTCTTAATCTCTATATTAATATCTTTTAATGCTTTAAAATCTCCGTAAAAAAGATTTAAGTTTTTAACAATAATTCCACTATTTTCCATTTGTTTTACCTCTTCTTGAAAGTTTACCGACTAATGTTGCGGCTAAATTTAATATAATAATTAACACCAATAAAACTAGCGAGGTAGCTGCAGCTTCATTTGGATACCCATAACTTGCAAAATAATAAATATCTAATGCTAAACTTGTTCCTGATGAAAGAAGAGTTGTTGGAACTTTATTAACGACCATTCCTATAGTTAAAATCAAAACTGCTGACTCGCTTAATACTCTACCCATTGCTAATATTATTGCTGCTATAATCCCATTACTTGCTGTTGGTAAAACAACCTTAAAAATTGTTCTGACCTTACCTGCCCCTAACGCGAAACTCCCTTCTCGTAATTCATTTGGAACTGATATAAGGCTTTCTTCAGTTGAACGCACAATAATTGGTAAAATCATTATTGCTAAAGTTAGACCTCCACCAAGTAATGAATAACCCATATTCATGCTTACTACAAATATTAAATAACCAAATAACCCATATACAATTGAAGGAATCCCAGCAAGAGTTTCGATTGATATTCTGATAATACGTACAAGCAATGAACTATTATCAAGATATTCAACTAAGAAAATTGCTGTAAAAATTCCGATTGGTCCAGCAATAACTATTGAAATAAAAACGAGTTCTAGAGTTCCAATTAATGCAGGAAAAATCGATGGAGTATCGTTATAAGCCCCAAATATTAAATCAAGACTGAGGTAAGGAATACCATCAACCAAAATCTCGATAATGATTGCCATCAATGCGACTAAGCAAATCGAGGTCGATATATAGGTAGTTATTTTAAGATTCTTGAAGAATAATCGTTTTCCACTATAACTATTTTTTCTTTGCATTCTTTTTTCCTCCTTTTTTATTTAAAAAGCTAAAAGAGACATTAAGCAAGAATGCGAAAACAAATAATACTACCCCACTAGCAACTAAAGCACTAAGTGGATCTCCACTTAGTTCTGTTGCTCCCATAGCTATGTTACTTGTTAATGTTCGGACACTTTGAAATAAAGAAGAAGGCATTTGTGGAGAGCCACCAATAACCATAATTACAGCCATGGTTTCTCCTAATGCTCTACCAGTTCCTAAAACAATACCAGATAAAATCCCACTTTTTGCTGCAGGAACCATTATTTTAAAAACTGCCTCTTCTCTTGAACTTCCAAGCGCTAGTGCGCCTTCAAAATACATTTCATTTACACTTAATAATGAAGTGTATGAAATGCTTACAATTGTTGGTAAGATCATAACCGATAAAACAATTGAAGAACTCAAAATTCCATATCCCACTCCATTAGGCGAAATGTAATCTCGCACAAATGGGACAATGATTTCAAGTCCAAAAAGTCCATATATAACCGAAGGAATACCTGCTAATAGGTTAATCAGTTGCATAACTACGTTTGTTAATTTCTTAGGCATAAACCTATATAAACAAATTGCAGTTAATACACCAATCACTCCACCAAATAAAACCGATAGTCCAGTAACATAGATTGTTGTTACAATCATTTGGAATATTCCATAACTTGGACTATCGCTAATTGGGCTCCAATCGATACCAAAAATAAAATTAAAGAAACCAATTTTGTTCATAAAAGGAATGCCATTTATGAACAAATAAACAATGATTAGAACGAGAGAAATAATAGAAAAAGAGGCACATAGAAAGAATATGCCTTTCATCAAATTATCTTTTTCTTTTTTTAAACTAAACGTTTTAACCATTTTTAATTAGCTAATTGTTTCCAAGTAGAAATCTTACTTGCCGAATCTTGTTCTAGATTATAAATATTCTTAACTTCATCTAAAGTAATTGTATTAACTGAATTACTGGAATTTACGATAATTGCAATTCCATCTTTTGCAACTGTATAGTAAGTACAACTTGGAGCTTTAGTCGATTTAAATTCTTCACTAATCATTCCAAAATCGGATACTCCATTTTCACCATTAGAATAACCAGTTCCACTTCCTCCACCAGATACTTCAACAGTGCAATTTTTTTGAAGTTCTTCAAATTTTGCTGCAAGTTTAATCATTAAAGGTTGTAATGAAGTAGATCCACTAATCTTAATGCTTCCTTTTAAATCACCATTAATTGTGTATTCTTTTGGGTTATCGAGAGTTGAAACATAACCATTTTCACTAATAATTTCATAGGCTTGTTTTGATTGAAGATAAGTTAAATAATTTGTAAATAAAGTAGAATTTTTAACTGTGTCTTCTTTATAAATAACATTTAATGGACGGGCAATTTTGTATTTATTTGCCTTAATGTTTTCAACAGTTGCATCTACGCCATTAACTTGTAACTTCTTAACATCACTGGTGACATAACCTAAACTTTCATATGCAATTGCATATGGATTTCCTTTAACTTCTTGAAGAACAGCAGCTGTTCCTGTAGCAATAATTGCGTTACTAACATCACTCTTCCCTTTTAAACCTATAATTTCCATGAATGCACTTTTCGTTCCACTACCATCTTCACGAGTTGTAACACTAATACTTTTTGTTAAATCAAAACTACTTCCCCCACAACTTGCCAAACTAGTTAATCCAACAAGAACTAATAGACTTCTTAAAATAAATTTCTTTTCCATAACTTTTCCTTTTTACGCATATATTAAAGAAAAAATTAAAAAACTCTTCTATCAAAGAAGAGCTAAAATTATGTAAATTTTTTGTAAAGTGAACTAATTATTTCGTAATTGGTGCGCTCTTTTTATTTTTAATATATTTAACAATATTAAAGATAAATAATGGAACATAAGCAATAACAGGAAGTATGAATCCAAGCACTTTTAAGTCAGATTGAACAAGTAAATTATATGTCGCATGGAAGATAATCGCTGTAGTCAACAATGCGAAAGTCCCACAGAAGGCTAACTTTTTTCTCTCTCGAACAAGACTCATACCATAACCTACTGCAGCCGTGCATAAACTATGCATTAATCCTGCGCCAAAAGCTCTTACAAAAGCCCATGCGATACTAATATCATCATTATTTAAAATTAAATAAGCGTTCTCCATAACTGCAAATCCAACACCTAAAGCAAAGGAAATCGTTATTAAAGTTTTACGATCACTTGTAAAAACATAAGCAAAGAAAATGATTGGAATAGCTTTAGCGATTTCTTCACTAATTGGAGTAATTGTAGTTGTAACATAAAAATAATCACTATTAAAAGCTTTTAATAAAAGCCCATTAATCCCTGAAATATAAAGACAAACAAACATCCCTAGAATAAAGAATAATATCGTTTGTTTAGCTTTCTTTTCTAAGAAAAAGAGAACCAAAATTAATGGAACCGCTATACAAATAAATAAAGAAACTATTGTCGTGTCCATTTACTTACTCCTTTCTTAAGAAGAGGAATGCTAATCACGAATAAAATCGAAAGTATTACAACAAAAATAATTGCCATAACTTCACCATTAAAATTAATGGCCCCAAGTTCTAAGGTTAAAAATAATTCGATTAATAATTGAACTAAATTATAAGCTCTAATTGGCGTAACAATTCCAACATCTACATCAGGAATTATTAAATGCTTAAAACTATAATATGCAGCTGGTCCAATAAATATGAATTGAACAAGCGTAACAATCTTTGTTTGCATACTAATTGAACTAAATAAAGATGGTAAATAAATAATTAGAATTACAAGTGGTGCAATAAAAGCAAGAAGACGATATTTTCTTAAGGATTTATATCCATCATCGACATCATCATCAAGTTCACCAAAAGATGCGGTGAAAAAGAAGGCCATTGCTCCAATTATTCCTAGATTTCCAACTTGAAATCCAGTTTCAATCTCTTTAGTAATAAAAATCTGTAGAATTTGGAAAATATACGCCATCACAAAGCATCCCATTCCACAAGTGACAAGTTGTGCGTATAGAGGTTTGCCCTTTTTAAAGAAACAAATTATTCCATAAACAAAAGAAAAAATAGCACTAATAAGTAGCAATCCATAAAACAAAACAGCAAGCATCACTTCTTTATCGCTCATTTAAATCTCTTTTCTATAATATTATTATTGCTTAGCTACGACATTTACTCCATATATTTTATTATGAAAAATCTATTTCTTCTCGTCTTTAGTATCTTTATTAGTATCTTTGTTGTCTTTTTTCTTCTTCATGAAATAAACAACCATAAATACCGCCACTGCAACTTCCACTATCGCAACGGTTGTTATAATACTCCAAGTAGCGTTTGTTACAACGATTAATGAAGTACCAACATTGACTTCAGTGTTACCACTATTATCAACGTTAAAAGTGTACCAGCCATCATCTGTATTTAATACTTTTTCATCAAGATTATATCTTGTTCCATTAAATTCAATACTATCAAGTTGAATATCATCATCCCCGTTAATTAAAATACCAAACTTACTTACTTCACCAAATTCAGTAGAATTATAAAAGGTGTAATCAACATTGTCCCCTCTATCAATATCATCTCCGGTTTCAAAATAATAGTATTTATCAACATTACTATTAGATGTTAAGTTAAACAAGATATCTTCATCAGTTCCAGCTAAGAAATTATCGCTAACATTAAGTCGAACATTATATGTTACAAATGGTGTTGGAACTAAATCCATATAATAAGTACTATTATCCGTATGTAAACTTGGGTCCATTTCTTTATCACCATTATAATATTGCACCCCATCTAGCTTTGCCCAACATAGTTTAAGACTATAACCATCTTTCGATTTAATACGAATTCGATCAATCTCAGCGTATAAGCCCGAAATATAATAAACTCCATAACTTCCATCATCAAAATCACTGCCATTATTATCAAGCTTACTATAAGCATGATATTCATCCCCTGAATACAATTGAACATAAATATCAGAATATGTTCCAGAATCTTCTAAAGCAGAACATTGCATTTCTAGTTTATATTGATATTGCATATGATTAATAACAAATTTTTCCGTCATTGTATCTATTTCATATGATTGATTAACCGCATAAGTCCAATGATCAATA
>Ga0265294_10004518_pt1 | contig 17359 bp, 12 predicted proteins | sample MunlanPumphouse3_FD_192504 | JGI IMG/M metagenome (GOLD analysis project Ga0265294, IMG submission 192504) | Groundwater microbial communities from a municipal landfill in Southern Ontario, Canada - Pumphouse #3 | ecosystem: Environmental > Aquatic > Deep subsurface > Groundwater | place...
AAAGTATACGAAATAAAAAAGAGGAGGTGATTATAATATGAGTATTGAATCAGCAAAGGCATTTGTGGAAAAAATAAAAAGCGATGAGGAATTTGCCAAGAAAGTACAGGGGTGTAAAGATAAAGAGGAACGTATAGCTTTTGCAAAGCAAGCTGGATTTGATTTTACCGCCGAAGAAATTAAGGAAGTAAGCAGCAAACTCAGTGACGATGAATTAGATGCAGTTGCAGGAGGTTCACTAATGTGTCATCTTATTGCTATATAAGTGTATGAAATGCGTAAACGTAAAAAAGGGGCTGCCCTGAAAAGCTCTGACTAATAACCTGCGAATTGCACTCCAAAAATCTCGCCTGTCCGAAAGGACGGGCTTCTTTATTTATTGTAACTTTGCACAATAAATAAGCCGAGCATTTGCAGAATGAAAGAGTAATATTGCCACTAAAAGAAAGACCTGCATCCTAAAAATCAAGAAGACATGGCTTGGGGGGGAATATCTGGTTTTCTAGCAGGAAAGCATGATCCACAGGATCCAGCCTGCCAATTATACTGGCTGCCAATTCCAGTTCACGACATCGCAAATGGCATATTTCCTCAGATGGCGTAGTAAATGAACCGCATGAACCAACATTGTCATGCTTGCATCCGCCGGCACAATAATATTTGGCAAAGCAAGCAGCACATTTTTCATTGCTGGTAGTAGGACTTATTAGATATTTTCCCCGGTTCAGTTCATGCTCGAAGATACTTCCAATTTTATAGTTGTCCATGCCTACAAAACGGTGACATAAATAGACATCTCCTGCAGCAGAGACACCTACCATCCCCAGACCGGCACTGCAGGCATGGTATATTCTGCTATTTTGCAACAAGGCTGTTATCCCATTAAATAGATCACTCTTATCCTTGAGTGTTTCCAAGGCCTGACGGTCTCTGCTTTGAGTGAGATGTATCCATGTTTCTGCCTCTTGTTCCAGTACATTGAGAAGGCCGGAGATATCTCGCTTCGATTTTATTTTATCAGAATCTCTGTTAAACAGGGATGGCGAAGCCTGTCTAAGCGATATTTTCTTAAAACCGATTTCTATCAAAGCGTCTTTTACCAGTTGGGGGTCGGTATTGCCAACGGTTACAGCATGACCTAAGGTATCGGGCATAACTTCCAGCAGTTTTTTAATTTTTGGCACTATAGAATCATATGAACCTTTACCATTGGCATAAGGCCGCTGTGCATCATGTACCGCCCGGGGACCGTCAATGCTAATCCCGATATCAAATTGGTGTTTTTTTATAAAAGCGATTTTTTCATCATCCAAGAGAGTACCATTGGTGGTAGCACTGAAACCAACTTCCTTGCCCATCTCCCGGACTTTTTTTTCGGCATATTCCACAACTGCTTTCATCAGGGGAAAGTTTAAAAAAGGTTCCCCCCCAAAAAAGCCCAGATGTATTTTTTTCATTTTTCCAGATTGTTCAATTAACCAATCCACAGCCTGAAAAGCGGTCTTTTCCTCCATGCTGCCACCTGTGCCGTATTCTCCCCCGTCTCCATAGCAGTAAACGCACTTTAAATTGCAGGACTGGGTCAGTAAAAGCGCCATATTTACTATAGAATAAGGGCCTTTTTTCACTAGCCTTTGGCTATTCTGCCAGCCCTCAGAAACTAACCCAAGTTTTTTGAGGTTTTCCTCAATGTCCGATGGCAATAACGTTTCTTGATCAGAGGCCATCATTGCCAGGGCTTCGGAAGTTCTTGCATCAACAGTGCCGGTGCTCATTTTTTCAATATTAATCACATAATGCTGACCCTGATGATGAAACAGGTGAAAGGGCATAATATTATTTTTATTCATGCTAATTCCTCTTTTCTTCAACTATTTATTTAATACGTTAAAGTAGAGGGATCATTACAAAAAAGATGTAACACTTTCTGCTATGCATCGTATTAACCTGTAAATTGGTGAATTTTTTTAAATTAAAACGAGTAATACTTTTTTCAGTATTATCGTATAAATCCTGAAACTATAAGCAGAGGACAAGGGTAAGCGGACTAAATCTAGCAATATCAAAAAAATATCTAAATTTACGGTGGTTGTAAATAATCCCCTCTATCTTAATTAGGAGATGAATGATGACAAAATCTTTTAAAGTTCTATTGCTTCTATCGCTATTCCTATTCATCCTGCCGGGTTGTTCCCATCAGGATAAGAATCAAGATATTGTAATAGGGGTGGCCTGGCCATTCGAATCAAACAACAGTTTGTTCCGCGAAGGAGTACGACTTGCGGTTATGCAAATCAACGCCGGCGGGGGAGTGAATGGACACAAGATTCGACTTATCGAAAAGGACGACCAGGCTTCCGTGTCTGATGGAATGACGATTGCCCAATCTTTTGCCGATAACAATGAGATAGTAGCGGTAATCGGCCACAGGAATTCCTTCATATCGATTCCTGCTTCGAGAGTGTATCAAGAAGCGGGGTTGCTCATGATCTCACCGGCCTCAACCTCACCCGAACTTACTAAAAATGGCTATAAAAATGTTTTTCGCAGTATTCCCAGTGATGATAAAATTGTTGCCCAATTGGTCAGTTATGCAGCCAGGCAGGGCCATCGGCAAATGGTAATTTTTTATGCCGAAGACAGCTATGGCATGGATCTGGCCAATTCTTTTGAAGACCATGCCATCGAAAATGGGATTACGATTGTTGACCGGATTTCCTATTATGGAGGCTTGAAAGAACTGAACCGGCTTAAGCAAAAATGGCTGGCTCTTGGTTTTGACGGCGTATTTGTCGCTGATAGCTTGCCCGAGGGAGCGGAATTTATAGCTGATGCAAGGCGGGTAGGTATATCCGTGCCTTTCATGGGCGGCAATGCCATGGATTCACCTGCACTTTATGAGATTGCCGGCCAATCAGCGCTGGGCACGGTAATCGGAACGGTTTTTAATCCCCATGACCCGCGTGACGAAACCCAGCGATTTGTTAAAGCGTTCCGGGAGCAATACAAGACGATGCCAGGTTCTTATGCCGCGCAGGGATATGACGCGGTCAATCTCCTGGCTGCCGCCATTGAGAAATCAGGCTCCACAGATTCTGCGGCCATCGTCAAAGAACTGCATCGTTTAAAAAATTGGCCAGGCGTTACCGGATACCATGGTTTTGATAATAATGGTAATGATATGGCTGCCAAAGCGGTCATGAAGATCCAGCGCGAAAATGAATTTGAGTACATGAAATAATTTTAATCCATGATTAGCCAGCAGCGGGTGTGATTACTGATTGGCTTGCGCATCATTTTGAAGGGAGAAACAGCAGATGAAAAATGAATTGTTTCGTAAGGTATCTCTGGACAGGCTATCATCTCCAGAGCAGCTTGACCAGATGATTGCGGTTACGACACCCAAGGCCTGGCTGGCGTTAATTGGGATCGCTATTATTCTAATCACTGCGATCATCTGGAGCATCTTTGGGACAATTCCTACTAATATTGACGGTCAAGGAATCCTGATTAATAGCTATGGAATTCAAAATATTATTCACACCCGATCAGGTCAAGTTACCGACATCAGGGTGGCGGCAGGCGATTATGTTAAAAGAGGCGAAGTTGTTGTCCGTATTGATCAACCCCAGCTGGTCAGCACGATTAATGATTACCAAGCGCAATTGGCCGAGTTGGAAAAACTGAATCGTGAACCGGTGAACCGAAAGTCAAATACCAACACCACCAAAATAGCTGAATTAAAGGTAAAAATAGCCAAAGCCCAGGATCAACTGGAACGTGACTCATCGGTTATTTCGCTGGTAGACGGCCGAGTGCTGGAGGTTCAGGTTAAAAAAGGCGATCTAATCAGCCCGGGTATGAGCTTGATGAGTGTTGAACGCGAAGGTAAAACGGTAAATTTAGGGATCATCATGTATGTCAAGGCTGAAGAAGGGAAAAACATTTTCCCGGGCATGGAGGTGCAGATTTCACCATCAACCGTTCAGAAGGAAGTACACGGCCTTATGTTGGGCCGGGTCGTCAGGGTATCAGAGTTTCCCTCGACAACCCAGGGGATGTTGTCAACTATGGGCAGTAAGGAACTGGTAAGCAAATTGGAACAGGGTGCATCTCTGGAGGTTAGAATCGACATAGTCCCGGATGCTTCTACTCTAAGCGGATATAAATGGTCTTCAGGCCAGGGGCCCCCGTTTAAGATTGGGAGCGGTACTTTTTGCACCGCTTCCATAACCATTAACAAGCAAAAACCAATTGGCATGATCATACCCATGGCTAAAAAGACCCTGGCCTTTTAAACGAGTGATGATGCCCGGATAAAGTATATCTCTTCAATATGCGGTTAAATAGGGGTGAATGGACTGGTGAAAAGCAAAACGGTCAAGCGGGTGAAAGTTCCCACCGTCCTCCAGATGGAAGCACTGGAGTGCGGTGCAGCATCTCTGGCAATGGTTCTGGCCTACTGGGGGAAATTTGTGCCTTTGGAGATATTGCGAATGGACTGCGGGGTTTCCCGTGACGGCAGCAAAGCCAGTAATATACTTAAAACAGCCAGAAGCTATGGACTTGAAGCCAGGGGCTTTCGCAAAGAACCACAAGAATTAAGAGAAATGCAGTTTCCGGTGATTATCCACTGGAACTTTAATCATTTTTTGGTCCTGGAGGGTTTTCGGGATGACAATATCTATTTGAATGACCCTACCAGCGGACCCAGAGTCGTTTCAGAAGAAGAATTTGACGAAGCTTATACCGGAATTGTATTGACCTTTAGTCCCGAACCGGATTTTGCCAAAGGGGGAAAAAAACCGAATCTCCTGAAATCATTGCAACTACGGGTCAAGGGTTCGGAAACTGCTCTGACCTATATTGTTCTGGTGGGACTGGCCCTGGTGATACCCGGTCTGGTTATTCCTATGTTTGCCAAGGTGTTCGTCGATGATATCCTGCTGCAGGGCAAAACCACCTGGTTACTTCCGCTTTTATTGGGAATGGGCTTGACGGCAATCTTAAGGGGGGTTCTGACCTGGATTCGACAATACTATCTTTTAAGACTGGAGACCAAAATAGCGCTAAGTACTTCCGGTCAGTTTTTATGGCATATTTTGCACCTGCCGATAGAATTTTTCTTACAACGTTACAGCGGTGATATCAGTTCCCGCATAAACACTAATGATACCGTTGCCAAGTTGTTGTCGGGACAACTGGCGACAACCGTGCTTAATTTCATGATGATTATTTTCTATTTTGTTCTCATGCTGCAATACAGTATCGTTCTTTCATTAGTAGGTGTGGCCGCCGCCATGATTAATATTTTCTATTTGAATTATGTTTCTAAGAAGCGGGTGGACATAAATCGCAAATTGAGACAGGACAAGGGAAAACTGATTGGAACTGCGATGTCCGGTCTGCAGACGATTGAGACGTTAAAAGCCACCGGATCCGAGTCTGATTTTTTTGCCAAATGGTCAGGATATCAGGCCAAAGTATTAAACGCCCAACAAGACAACGGAACAGCCACCAATTATCTATCCAATCTGCCCTTCCTATTATCAGCGTTAACCAATAGTATTGTTCTGATATTGGGTGGTTTCATTATCTTAAAAGGGAATATGACCATCGGTATGTTAGTGGCGTTTCAGAGTTTGATGACCAGCTTTTTAACCCCGGTAAGCAGTCTGGTTGAATTGGGTGGTAGTTTGCAAGAACTGGTAGCTGATATGAACCGGCTGGATGACGTTTTAAAATACCCCCAGGATGCAGATATTCAGGAACTGCCTGCCCCAGATGCCTCGGATGAGTACAGCCGACTGCAAGGATATGTTGAGCTTCGCGATTTAAGCTTTGGCTATAGTCGCCTGGAGCCGCCCCTAATTGAGAACTTCAGTCTTTCTCTCGTACCTGGTGCCCGGGTTGCCCTCGTAGGCGGTTCAGGCAGCGGCAAATCAACGGTGGCAAAATTAATATGCGGTATTTATAAGCCCTGGTCAGGCGAAATATTATTCGACGAAAAGCCCCGCTTGAGTATTCCCCGAGCCATAATCTGCAATTCATTGGCGATGGTTGACCAGGATATTTCCATGTTTCCGGGAACGATTCGGGAAAATATTACGCTATGGGATGATACCGTTTCGGAGTTTGACCTGATTCGGGCCGGTAAAGATGCTTGCATTCATGACGATATTACGGTCAGACCAGAAGGGTACGACCTGTTGCTCGCCGAAGCCGGCGGTAATTTCAGTGGAGGGCAGCGCCAACGCATAGAAATTGCCCGGGCTTTAATTACCAATCCCTCGATTCTTATCATGGATGAAGCTACCAGTGCCCTGGATCCGCTGACGGAAAAGCTCGTAGATGAAAACATCCGCCGCCGCGGTTGTACCTGTGTTATTGTAGCGCATCGTTTAAGTACCATACGGGATTGTGATGAAATTATCGTGATGGATAAAGGCAAAATTGTCCAGCGCGGCAGTCATGAAGAACTAATGAATAGCGGCGGACATTACGCCGATTTGATGAAGGCGATGTAACAAGTGGGGGAAGGTGAAACCGAACTGATGATAAACATGGAACTGATTCAAAATCTGGGCACTATAGTTGCGGTTGCGGGGAATCAGCCCCTTCTCATGAGCGATCCGGATTCAGTTTGGGTAATAGAGCAGGGCCAGGTATCTGTTTTCTGCGTACCGGTGCTGAATAACCAGGTCGTGGGATCCCGCTTCTTTCTATTCGAAGCAAGCATCGGGGATGTGCTCTTTGGCATAAAACCAATTAAAATTGTAATAGAAGCAGAAGAAAAAGAAATGGGATTATTAGCAGTCGGTCTAAGCGGTACCAGGCTACTGCAAATAAAACTGAAGGCATGGCAAGAACTGGCAAGCAACGCGGAAAACGAGCAGCAGTTTAAGACCCCGATCAATCGCTGGTCTCATGCACTTCTCCAAAAGGAAACGGTGCAAGTTCAAATAGAGCCTGACCAGCTCTTGATGAAATACCTGGACCATGATGATGAACCGATTACCCTGGAACAGTTTCATCACCAGGCCCTGCAAAGCATGGCTCAGCTTCGCCAAATCCAGGAGCAAGAACAGTCCGAGCACTTTCGCCTCAAGGCGCATAGCCAGATTAATTTCATGGCAACAGCACTCAGCAATTTAGCTGCCGTTACCCGGGGTGATGCAGTCTTAACTGAGATAGAATCAGGAACCATCGATCCGGTTTATGAGGCTTGCCGGGTGATCGGTAAAACTTTGAAAATAGAATTTATGCGCCCACCCCGCGACAAAACAGCGATTGACGTCATTAGTTCTTTGGAGGAGATTGTGCAGGCTTCAAATGTTAGATCTCGCGGCGTTGTCCTGCGAGACAACTGGTGGGAGTTGAACAGTGGGCCACTACTGGCATACCGGCAGGATACCAACCAGCCGGTAGCCCTCATCCCTCTCCCACAATCCGGTTATCAAATACATGACCCCATCTCCAGGACAGTAGTTACGGTTAATAAGGAAAATGCTGCCGGGCTCAAAGCATTTGCTTTTACCTTCTATCGTCCCTTTCCCCGACAAACGATGAACATACCGGATTTACTTCGTTTTGCCTTCGAAAGCTGCTCGCAGCGTGATGTCTTCAGGATGGTAATGGTCGGTTTACTGGGGGGCTTACTGGGTATGGCTATTCCTATTGCCACGGGCAGCATTTTTGACAGCATTATCCCCAGTGCAGATAAGAACCAGCTTTTACAGGTAGGCTTTTTTCTTGTGGCAAGTGCCCTGGCCGCAACGCTTTTTCAGTTAACCCGGGCATTTGCCATGCAACGTATGGAGGGAATGATTAATGCTTCGGTTGAGGCAGCCATATGGGATCGCCTGCTGGAACTGCCCGTACCCTTCTTCAAGCAGTTTTCGGCCGGGGACCTGGCCATGCGGGCGATGGGAATCGATCAAATTAGAGAGATTCTATCCGGAGTTACCATTACCACCATCCTCTCCGGTATTTTTTCATTGTGTAACCTGGCGCTGCTTTTCTATTACAATGTTAAACTTGCTAGCATCGCCACTTTACTGATTATAGTCAACATGACTGTGCTTTGGGGCATTGGGAAAATGCAATTAAGTTATTCGCGACAATTAGTTGAAATTTCCAATAGTATTAGTGGTTTACTGCTCCAGTTACTTGGAGGCATTAATAAATTCAGAGTAGCCGGTGCGGAAAATCGGGCATTTTATATATGGGCCAAAGAATTCAGCAAACAAAGAGCTATTAATTTTAAAAAGTCCGTCTTGTCCAACTCCCTGGAAACCTTTAATGCCGTTTTTGCTTTAATTGCTCCCCTTATTATTTTTGCCAGCGTGGTCTATTTATCTAAAGGAAGTTTGACGGCCGGCAAATTTGTCGCCTTTAATGCGGCTTTTACCGCCTTTTGGATAGCGATGACGGAAATGTCCAATGCGTTTTTGAGTATCAACGAAGTGCTTCCCATATTCGAAAAGCTAAAGCCCATCCTGAATACTGAGCCGGAATACGATGAATACAAAAGTGATCCAGGCAAATTGGCCGGTTCTATTGAAGTAAGCCATGTATCCTTCCGTTATAATGAAGAAGATCCGCTGGTGCTTAGAGACATTAGCTTCAAAATTAAAGAAGGTGAGTACGTAGGTTTAGTAGGGCCTTCGGGAAGTGGAAAATCCAGTTTGCTAAGGGTGTTGTTGGGCTTTGAAAATGCCGAATCGGGACGTGTCTATTACGACGGACAAGATTTGGCCAAAGTAGACATTCGAGCGATTCGCCGGCAATTAGGGGTAGTGCTGCAAAATGGTAAATTAATGGCGGGAGATATCTTTTCCAATGTTGTCGGTGCCAATATAAAGCTAACCATAGATGATGCCCAAGAAGCAATCAGAATGGCCGGATTGGAAAATGACATAAATGCCATGCCCATGGGTATGCATACCGTCATCAACGAAGGTGCTACCACCATTTCAGGCGGTCAACGCCAGCGTTTATTGATTGCCCGGGCGATTGCCAATAAACCCAAGATTATTTTTTTCGATGAGGCTACCAGTGCGCTGGACAATCAAACCCAGGCGATCGTCAGTGAAAGCCTGGACAGCCTTAAAACAACCCGTATCGTCATTGCCCACCGGTTGAGTACCATCATGAACTGCGATCGAATCATGGTGCTGGACAAAGGGACAATTGTTGAAGAAGGCAGCTATACGCAATTAATGCAGTTGAACGGAGTGTTTGCAGAATTGGCCAAGCGACAGCTGGCCTAATAGGAGATATATGCTGGTGAATAATAAAGAACGATATACCGAAATACTAACTGAACTGGGGGCCAATCAAGCAGAACTAGACGAAATATTGGCTTATAATGAACGCTCATTCGGTGATGCGCCCCTGCCGGCAGATGGCTTTCCTCTCCCTGATCAGCTTTTTGCCCGGGCCTGGCAGGAATATTGCCACGCAGCAGAGACCCGGGGAGCTTTCCGTGTTTTACAGGATCATTTGGTACAGCTTAGTTTCCCAATCCAGGAGGGCATTAGCCAGACTGAAGCTTATCGAACTGCAACCCTGAGAGGGATACCGCAGGAGCAATGGGCTAAAGGGAATGCCCTGGCGCTGGTGTCTCCTGAGAAGCTGAGCTTGTCCTTGTACCAGACACCGGCTGGAGCTATTCCCGTACTGCTAACCAGAGAAAGACGTGATTTTATAATTCTCGTACAAGCGCTTGCCCAACGAAATGAGACAAAAATTATACCCGACTCCATGGGCGCCTGTATGGTCAAGGGGTATAACAACTGGGGGAGAATATTTGCTTATAGAAGGCAATGGCAGAAAGACAATTCCGGAAAAGGTTCGGAGGAAGCCTGGGCGCAGGAATTCAATGAAATTATGGCTCATAAAGAGCTTTATCAGGATACATTTCTAATTTTGAGTGATGGCTATTATAGTGGAATAAGCGCCCAGGAAATGGGCCTTCACGAACAGGAATGGAAGGAATTATCCTGGTTTATCCGCCGTGAGCATGAGGCCACCCATTATTTTACTCAAAGGGTTTTCGGTTCGGCCAAGAACCATGTTCTTGATGAAACTATCGCTGATTACATGGGGATTGTTGCCGCCAATGGCAGTTATCGTGCTGATTGGTTCCTTCATTTTATGGGATTGGAGAATTACCCTCAATATCGAGCAGGTGGCAGATTGCAGAATTATTTTGTTGATTTCGCGATGTCCGCCGGCGCTTTCAAAATCATGCAATCTGTGGTTAAGCAAGCTGCGAATAACCTGGAAGGATTTGATAAGACCATTGGCAATCATGAAGATAAAGCCCGAATTATCAAGGTGCTATGTCGATTATCTTTATTGGATATGATAATTGCAGGATCGTTTGACCAAATTATACAGACGCTGTAGTTTGCCAGCTTTACTTATGTAGGAGAGTCTCTGAGACTCACTGAAAGGACTGCGCTCAATTTTCTGCGAAGTATGGTGAAAATTTTACCTTACATAGTGCAGGAATAATATGGAACCTTGTAGAAAAGTAATACAATTGAACGTTTGTAATTTCCTTACCTGTAGACGCTTCAGTTAAATAACTGCTTTTATTACTACCAGGCAATATTTTTTTATGGGGAGACACATATGTCAATTAGCAAAAGCTTAAAGGGTAAATTTATTATTGTGGTCTTTACCATATGCATGAGTTGCCTGCTGGTAGTATCGGTAATCAGTTACTGCCTTTCTTATAGTCTGGTTAAGGACAAAACCAACCAGAGTGCCAGTGAAGCAGTAGGCAAAAATGCTTCTCAGTTAAATAATTGGTTTATGGAACAGGGCCAGGTGGTTCATGCCATAGCCCAGGATATTGAGATAAATCAGGATTTTTCTGACCAATACCTGTCTAATTACCTGATTCAAAAATTCGACCGGCAAAAATCTCAGGTTTTAGATTACTATATCGGTTTTGCGGATCAAAATCGGACGATGGTCTGCGCTACTGGTTGGATTCCCCCGCCGGATTATGATGCTACTACCAGGGAATGGTATAAGGAAGCGCTTAAGCAGAATAAACTGGTTTATATTACACCTTACCTGGATGCTGATACCAAACAAATGGTTATTACCCTGGCAGAACCGATAAGAGACGGAAATAACCTGGTAGGGGTAATAGCTGCCGATATACTACTGACTGATGTCATGGCTCTAGCCGAGGAGGCCCGTATTGATAGTGCCAGCTACACTTTCCTGCTCGATGATCATTATAATTTTATGATTCATCCCCAACCAGGTTTCCAGCCTACTCCCGACCAATCGATAAATGCCGCCAATGTCATGGAAGGCAGGTTACAGCCGCTTATTAAGGAGATAAACCAAGGCCAATACAATATTATTGAGTTAACAGATTATGATAACACCAAAAGGTGTTTTGTTTTAAGCAATATTGAAGCTACCAACTGGACTTTCGGTATTGCCATTCCCCGCAGTGAGTATATTAAGCCTTTGAATAACTTACTGCTTGGGTTCGCGGTAGCCCTGGCTCTTTCTCTACTAATGGGCATTCTCATTATTCTCCCGGTAGTGCGTAGCCTTTTAAAACCCGTGCTCCAGCTTAATGAAGCCGTCAGCAGCTTTGCTGAAAAGGATTTTACCGCCCGATCGCTGGTTTCATCCCAGGATGAAGTTGGACAGTTAAGTGATAATTTCAATCGTATGGCCGATATTATTCAGAAATACAATCAAAACCTGGAACAGACGGTGGCAAAAAGAACAGCTTCTATCAAGAACCTGCTAAATAATGCCGGTCAGGGGTTTCTGTCATTTGGGCATGATTTGTACGTTGACGAAGAGTACAGCTCTGAATGCAACCGTATATTTGGCCAGGAAATCGCCGGTCAGCGTTTTACCGATTTAATACTACCAGGTGATGATGAACAAAGGCAATTCATGGAAAACGCGCTGTTGACCATAATGCGGGAAGATGATGAGTTGCGGCGGGAAGTATATTTTTCCCTCTTACCGGAAGAGCTAATGATTAATGACCGCAATATACACCTGGAATACAAATTAATTCTTAACAACCAAACAGAAGAAGACCGTATAATGATTATCCTGACTGATATTACGGAGCAACGCCAGTTGGAACTCCACATGGAACAGGAAAGAAAGCTGTTAAAAATGGTGGTTAAAATAGTGGCCTATAATAATGACTTTCAGGAGTACCGCAGCGATTACCAGAACTTTTGCTCCAACACCATCTGGGAACTGCTGAATAGTGACCGTCCTCGGGAAGAGATTTTTGCCGAGATTTACCGGCAAATACATACCTTCAAAGGTGGTTTTGCTCAGTTGGAAATGACTAATCTGGTTGAGCAACTGCATCAGTGTGAATCCCAAATATCAGCAACCCAGGACGAATTGCTGGAGATGTCGAAGCAGCAGGTGAAAACATTTTTTGCTTCATTAAATATGCTGGATTGGATGGCTGATGACCTTGCCCTGCTTCAGGAGATACTGGGCGAACAGTACCTGGAACAGGACAACTTGCTGGTTATCAATGAGGCCCAGCTTTTAGAAATAAACCAAAAGATGGTGGCCTGCCTGTCCCCCTGGGAGTGTAAATTGCTATTGCCGGATCTGAAACGACTGATGTTCAGGCCGATGAGAGAATTGTTCAAGTCCTATCCCGAAACAGTAGCTCGCCTGGCTGAAAGGCTGGGTAAATCCGTACTGCCCGTAGAAATAGTGGGAGGCGAAGTATTCGTAGATACCAAGCGGTATCATGACTTTTGCAAGACTCTGATACATGTTTTCCGTAATGCAGTGGATCATGGTTTGGAACCTGCAGAAGAAAGGATAGCCGGCGGCAAAGATGAATATGGTGCTATAAGTTGCGAAATTTTACAGAACGAAGACAGTATTGCGATAGTAATTTCGGATGATGGGCGAGGTATAGATGTAGAATATCTTAAAGAGCGAGCACTGGAGGAAGGCATTTGTGACCAGGAAATGCTGGCAGGAATTTCCCCGGAGGAGGCCCTGCAGCTAATTTTCGCTGACAACCTTTCGGTAAAAGATGAGATTACCAGCATTTCCGGCCGGGGTATAGGCCTGGGGGCGGTAAAAGAAGAACTGGATAAACTGGGCGGAAGTGTAGAGGTTTTCAGTCAAGTGGGAATGGGAACCGATTTTACATTTCATCTGCCTTACCTGGAAAGTAATAAATTACCCAGCATATCAATTAATGACATGATAAATCCCCTTTTGCATACAGTACATGAATTCTTTAACCGGGAAATAGGTGAAGACCTGCTACACTGTTCAGAGGTGGAGAAGAAAAAACGGCTAAAACTTTATAAGACCACGGCTTTCACTACCATAAAGGGGATAATACGAAGCTACTTTATACTTAGTATAGATGAAGGGCTGGGAAATAAGCTGGTACATAAGATGATTATCGATGAAGTGGAAGTCGGGACAGAAGATTCTTACGTTGAGGATGTCTTAGCCGAGTGTGCCAATATTATTCTGGGTAATTCTATAAAGCATTTTCCGGAAATACAAGAACTGGTTATGATGGAAGCACCGGTGACACTTTCTTCCGACCGAACCGCTATAAAATATCTGAATGCCGATATATGGACCTGTGATATGGTGTTTGCGTCAGGAAAACTAAGTGTCAGTCTGAGGACTCAGGAAAAATTACCGGGTACTGTATAGTTATTTTTTAGGGAGGTTTAGGTATGGCGAAGATACTAATAGTTGATGATTCAAAGATTGTCAGGCGCAACCTGAAAACCATATTGAGTAAGGCCGGCCATGAGATTATAGCCGAGGCTGAAAATGGAATGCAGGCTTATCACGAGTATGCAAAATATAACCCTGATTTGGTAACCATGGATATTACCATGCCTCTAATGGATGGAGTGCGAGCGGTTAAGAAGATAATGACTACATATCCCGAGGCCAGGATAATAATGGTCAGTGCTATTGACCAGAAGAACATGGTTTTGGCTGCTATTCAAAATGGAGCCAAACATTATATCCTTAAACCCTTTGATCCCGATAAGGTTATTGCAGCTGTAAATGCTGTACTGGATAATAAATCTGGCGGTGAGCAATCCCCTTCTGAATAACTATGGGGATGGGCATTGCTGTCGCTGGGTACGCCATGGGTAGCCCAGCGGGTATGCCCGATTCCCAGGGAGCTTTCCTGGTTATGGCCCAGACATTTAACCAAATCGGCCAGACGTCCTTTTTTTTGGTTATTTCCAGTTTTTCCTCCCGGTATATAGCTATACCGGCGGAATCGTAACCACGGTATTCGAGTTTACATAGTCCATCTATAATTACCGGCACTGCATTAGCATAGCCGGTATATCCCATGATTCCACACATATATTTAACCTCCGGTTAAATATTTCATTATTCCAATTAGTTTTGCACTCTGCAGTTTTTTGTCCCGGTCATTACTGTCCGGTTTTGTAAGCTGCGTTAACGGCTGTGATAGCCGAGGGGCACCCGCCGAATTTTCGATTAACCCCCACCTCGTCACCCGGCACTCAGTGAAACTCATTAAGTTTAATGCTAATTAAATTTATGAGATTTCGCTGAGTACAGGGCCTGGCGCTTCGGACTGTTGTATGCAATCATTTGCTTATATCATTATCACCTCCCCTTATAATCATACCAACCAAATCTCACCTCCTTCGCTTATAATCCCTGAGCCTTTTCAATAGCCTTCTTAATGCTGTCTATAACTTCCTCCAGCAGGTAACGATCCGGGCCTTGAGCCATTAATCTTACCAGGGGTTCAGTGCCGGAGGGTCTTACCACCAATTTGCCCCATTCCCCCAAACGTTCTTTAGCTTCATTAAGGGCAGCAACCACCAGTTCATGGCCTAAAATTTCGTCTTTATTTTCCAGGTTGACATTTACCAGCAGCTGGGGTTGTTTTTCCATCTCCCGGGCTAACTCGGACAAACTTAAACCGCTGCGTTTCATAACCTCCGCCACCTTGATTGAGGTCAAGAGGCCATCTCCGGTGGTGGCATAGCGGGAGAATATTATATGGCCGGATTGCTCTCCCCCTAGCAGGGAACTGGTTTCCTGCATCTTTTCCAGGACATAGCGGTCTCCCACTTTACAGCTCTCAATAGTTATATTTTCCCGCCGCAGAGCAATGTCCAATCCGATGTTGCTCATTACCGTAGCTACAATACTGGGGGGTGAAAGTTGCCCCCAACGGTAAGCATCTAAAGCACAAATAAGCATTATATAGTCGCCGTCCAGCTCATTGCCTCTTTCGTCAACAATTATACAGCGGTCGGCATCACCATCATAAGCTATACCCAAATCGGCCTGCTGCTCAACCACTGCTTTAAGCAAACTATCGGTATGAGTGGAACCGCAGCGTTCATTAATGTTAACCCCGTTGGGTTTATCATTAATGGCTATAACCCGGGCTCCCAGCCGCCGCCATAGTTCCGGCCCCACATGATAGGCGGCACCATTGGCACAATCCATTACCACCCGCATACCGTAAAGGTCTTCCTCCAGGCTGTAGCATTCCATCAGGTATTTAAGGTAGTTGTTCTCAGCTTCTTTGACATCATAAACCCTTCCTACATCGGTACCCCGGGGTCGGGTAAGGTCCCTGGTTCCAGAGAGCACCAATTCCTCGATTTCTGCCTCTACCTCATCAGGTAATTTATAGCCGCTAGGGCCAAAGAATTTTATACCATTATCGGCTACCGGGTTATGAGATGCAGATATTACGATACCACAGGATGCCTGATAATAGCGAGTAAGGTAAGCCACCGCCGGAGTTGGTATAATACCTACGGTAAGGACATCGGCTCCGGTGGAGCATATACCGGCACGCAGGGCAGCTTCCAGCATGTCTCCTGATATGCGGGTATCCTTACCCACCAGTATTCTGGGACGAGTACCTGCTTCCTGTTTGGCCAGGACATAGCTGCCGGCCCGTCCCAAATCATAGGCTAATTCCGGTGTAAGCTCAATATTTGCTACTCCCCTTACTCCATCAGTTCCAAATAGAATTCCCACTATTTTTCTCCTCCCAGATTTTATTAATGTAGTTTACGGGCAATGGTAATACCCTTAACCTCCGGCTTTCTATTTATTACTATGCTTTTTAGACATCTTTGGTTAACACTGTTCTATTAGTTGCATCAATCACTATGCTCCGACTGGCTTAGTCACCTTCTTCTTCTGGAATTTTCTCTATACCAACTTCTACCAGAACCCGGGATGGATATACTTTCAAACCTGCTGTTGCCTGTACTGCAACCTCCTGGCTAAAAGATTGTGTTTTTTCGGATATGTCTATTTCAGCAGTATTTATCTGGGTTTGCTCAGCAGGTATTTCCTGCCTGCTTACTACTCCAACCTGTACCGGCTCTACTATAACTTCCCGTACCCGGTAACCCTCGGCCACATTTCCCTTTAATACTGGTTTAACCTCCAGTGATTTGCTGGTCATTTTGGGGCTGACTACCGCGTGTACCAGAACCGTATCCGGAATTATCCGCAGGCCTTCTCTAATTTCATTTCCACTGGCGTCACGGGCTTGCAGACGCAAGCGGTAAGATTGGACGCCCATGACATTGCCCAGGTTTACCGGACAAACTATTCGATTTACCTGGCTCATAATACTGGCCTCCCCACTGATAATACACTTGTTAGGAGTAGTAACCAGATCTAACAGTTCGTAACCGGGGGGAGGATTAGTGGTAATCTGGTAATCTACCCGTAGCTCACGTTCTTGCAGCCGGGTTAAAACCAGCTCTACCTCTCTGGGGTCAACCCGGGTAAACATAGCTCCCCGGACCGGTTCCAGCTTGACCGGCAAACGATGGGCTCCTGCTTTTAGTCCTGCCAGATCAACATAGGCATTGACAGCACCTCGTTCACTATATGCACCCCACAGTTTAACATAAATCGTTTTCGGCGCTTTTTCTATGCTCAAACCTTCACCCAGGTGAAGGTATTGCAAGTCAACTTCCACAGTGTCCTGGCGAGTGCCAGCCCCCCCCTGATTGCCTATATATATCCATAGCAAAACCGCCAGGACTACGGATATCACTTTCAGCCCGGTTCTACTCTTTTTGGGATTCCCGGCTTCCACCAGACCACCTCCTTAAAAGAGTATCACCCGGGCGTTCATCTTTTAACAACTCCCGGGTCAATATTTCCTTGAGGCTATCCCCATCCAGACCGCGCTGCAAGCGGCCCTCCTGGGCCAGAGAAATTATACCCGTTTCTTCAGAGACTATAAGCACCAGAGCATCGGACACTTCACTTATTCCTAACCCGGCCCGGTGACGGGTTCCCAGTTGCT
>Ga0265294_10004519_pt1 | contig 17356 bp, 16 predicted proteins | sample MunlanPumphouse3_FD_192504 | JGI IMG/M metagenome (GOLD analysis project Ga0265294, IMG submission 192504) | Groundwater microbial communities from a municipal landfill in Southern Ontario, Canada - Pumphouse #3 | ecosystem: Environmental > Aquatic > Deep subsurface > Groundwater | place...
TTCCTTTCTTTATTTATAATTTTTGATAGTCACGAGGGGTATCGATGTCCATCAAAATTTGTGAATCCTCTGTCTTGATTATTTCATAATCGTGTCGATTGCGAAATAGTTTCAGGTTCGAAGTTACTGGCTCATTAAGCAATTCATCTTTAATAGAATGCTTAATAAAGAGTGGGTGACCAGTTCGATTTTGATAGACTGGGACACGCATTTCTTTGCTCCCCAAAAGCAATTTTTGATACGTGTCGCCGCTTACAAAGGGACAATCTCCCGGAAGAATAAAAAAATCGCCCTTCGTTTTACGAACACCGGCTTGAACGGAACTAAACATTCCTTTCGAATAGTCGGAATTATAAACGATGGTGACCTTTGAATATGATTTTAGGGCCTCTTTAACTTCTTCGTGATAGTGCCCAGTCACAACGATAACTTCATCAACAAAGGGGAGCATTCCTTCAACGGCATGGGCAATTAAAAACCTTCCCTTGTGAGTTAATAGCATTTTATTCGTCTCGGCTCGGCTGGAGTAGCCGGCCGCTAGGATAATCCCTTGGGTCATCAAGTTTACTCCTTGTTTTAATACCAGTTATGATGATTCAACAATGTTGTATTCATCAAACTGTGAAATCTATCGAGGTGTTTACAACAACTAAATTATAAATGGTGAGCGCTTTCATTGCAAACGCGTATTTGTGTCACACCCGCCTACCACTCGCTCGATTCCAAATGCGAAACCAAGAAGAGTATCTCATTCCGTTGTTGTCGTTTTTAAGAAGGCGTATAATGTTAATGTTGTGCACATTATTCGTGCAAAAAGGAAATAAATATGAGTAGATATGTCGTCTCACTAGGGGGCAACGCCCTCGGAAACAATGCCGAAGAACAAAAAAGACTATTAATCAATGTAGCCACGCCAATTGTGGCTTTGATTAAAGCTGGACATGAAGTAATTATTGTCCACGGAAATGGGCCACAAGTCGGTATGATTAATCTGGCTTTCGCTGAATCGAAATCGACTCCGGATATGCCTTTTCCAGAATGTGGAGCAATGAGCCAAGGCTACATTGGTTTTCACTTGCAAAACGCGATATTTAACGAACTTGCAAAGCAAAACGTCGATAAGCACGTGGCAACAATTGTCACTCAAGTCGTTGTCGACGCAAATGATCCTCTCTTTTTAAACCCTACGAAACCAGTCGGTGCTTTTTATAGTCAAGAAGAAGCAGAAATCATCGCTTTGGAAAAAGGCTATACGATGAAAGAAGATAGTGGGCGTGGCTATCGCCGCGTTGTCGCTTCTCCCTTACCAATTGATGTCGTAGAAAAGGACATGATACTCAGTTTACTTAAAGACAAACATGTTGTTATTTGTGCCGGCGGCGGAGGTATTCCCGTCATTAGAAAAGGACAGCATTTGGAAGGAATCGCCGCTGTCATCGATAAAGACTATGCCAGTGCGAAAGTTGCCGCTCTTGTCGATGCCGATTATTTAGTCATTTTAACTGCTGTTGATAATGCCTATATTAACTATAAAAAACCAGGCGAAAAAAGACTTGAAAAAGTCACAATGAGTGAAATTGAAAAATACGCTGAAGAGGGTTTCTTTGCCAAAGGAAGTATGTATCCAAAAGTTCAAGCGTGTTTAATGTTATTAAAAGCTAAAAAAGGTAAAACAGCTATTATCACGTCTCTTGAAAAAGCACAGGAAGCCTTTGTTGAAAAGGTCGGTACAATCATTAAATCTTAGTCTTTTTACATAATAAAAACACCGTTATTGCGCTAATTTCGTAGCAATTCCGGTGTTTTTTTGTTTAATTAGTGAATAACGCGAAGACGAATAACTCCGGCAATTTCGGCAAGGGATTCGCCAAGACAAACACCATTCGCGCAGTTTCCGCTCGTCTTAACAAAATCGACGAGAGTGACACCATAATTGCCTTTGGTTTTACTGGCGATTTGTTTAACGACACCACGAGTCTCAACGACTTTAATAATTTGTCCTGAGATACCTTCGTTTGCATCATGAAGAATGACGATACGATGAGCATCTGTTTTTGCACCTAATTCGATATTGGGATAATTAACGGAGTTGACGATATTGCCGTTATTAATAAAATCGACAATTTGTCTTACGGCCATCGTCGCACAGTTATCCTCGGCTTCTTCGGTTGAAGCACCGAGATGAGGGATGGCAACGACACCTTCCATGTTCGCTGTGGCGTGGTTTGGAAAATCAGTGACATATTTACGGACTTTTCCGGCGATTAGGGCTTCTTTTATATTTTCATCATTAACAATAGCGTCGCGTGCTAGATTGACGATGATAACTCCTTCTTTCATCTTGGCAATTGTTTCGCGATTGATCATGCCTTTGGTGGCAGGAAGAAGCGGAACGTTAAGACTGATATAATCGCTTGCAACATATAGCTCATCTGCGCTAGCAACGATATTTATATCGTTTGGTAGCAAATCGCGATTCTTTTCAATTGTCGCCTGTGAAGGTTCGTAGGCTACGACCTTCATACCCATACCATGAGCGGCTTGAGCGACTAAAGAACCAACTGCCCCAAGACCAAAAATGCCAAGTGTTTTGCCAAGGATTTCTGTTCCGGCGAAAGCTGCTTTAGCCTTTTCCATACTCTTGTTGATTTCGACATCTTCTTTGTTGGCTTCGACCCATTTCATACCGCCATGAATATCACGAGCGGCCATGAGCATACCAGCAATGGTTAATTCTTTAACGGCATTGGCGTTGGCGCCTGGTGTATTAAAGACAACAACGCCTTCTTTTGCGTAATCATCAAGAGGAATATTGTTGACGCCGGCACCAGCTCTGGCGACTGCCAAAACGCTTTCCGGTAATTTCATTTCGTGCATAACAGCACTGCGAACTAAAATGGCATCGGCTTCATTTACGTCAGCAGTCACTTCATAATCAGCGGGAAGCGTTTTTAAACCTACTGGCGAAATTTTATTTAGACATAGTATCTTTCTCATTGTTCCTCCTATTTGCTGTGAGCGGCTTCGAATTCGCGCATATAAGCAACTAAAGCTTCCACACCAGCAACTGGCATAGCATTATAAATCGAGGCTCTCATTCCGCCGACTGAACGGTGTCCTTTAAGGTTGGCAAAACCAGCCGTTTTTGCGCCTTCTAAGAAGGCATTATTAAGTTCATCGTTTCCCGTTGTAAAGCAGACGTTCATTAATGAACGAGAGTTCTTATCAACTGTGCCTTTGAAAATCTTGCTGTTATCTAAATAATCATAAATAAGAGCGGCTTTCTTCTCGTTTCTTTCTTTCATAGCTTCAAGACCGCCATGTTTTAAAATCCATTTGAAGACGAGACCACAGATATAAATGCCATAAGTAGGTGGCGTGTTATACATCGAGCCATTATCAGCTAACACTTTATATTTCAAAAGAGTTGGCGTGCCGGGAAGTGGTTCATTTTCTAATAAATCTTCGCGGACAATGACGATGACAACTCCAGCAGGTCCGACGTTTTTCTGCGCTCCGGCATAGATTAATCCAAACTTGGTAACATCCATTGGTTCTGATAGGAACGAGGAAGAGGCGTCGTTAATTAAAATCTTGCCTGGAAACTCAGGATACTTTTTGTATTTGGTTCCAAAGATTGTGTTATTATCACACATGCAGACAAAGTCTGACTCTGGCGTAGCTTTTACATTATCAAGATTAGGAATGTAAGAAAAATTCTTATCTTCTGAAGAAGCAATAACATTCACTTTACCAAAGATTTCCGCTTCTTTCTTTGCGCGTTTTGACCAGTGACCAGTCATAATAAAGTCATAAATTCTGTTTTTGGAAAGATTCATCGGGACCATGGCGAACTGAACAGTGCCGCCACCTTGAACAAATAAAACTTTGTAGTTATTCGGAATGTTTAAGACTTTGCGAAGATCGGCTTCAGCCTCATCGATAATCGCTTGGTAGTTTTTGGAGCGATGTGACATCTCCATAACCGACATACCCGATCCTTTGTAATCGAGCATTTCATCAGCAGCTTGTTGTAGTACCTCCTCGGGCAGGACAGCTGGTCCGGCAGAAAAGTTGTAGATACGTTTCATTTTTTTCTCCTTCCGTTATCTATTTTATTCTCTTGCATTCGAGATAGTAACGCTTCTCTACGGCGTGCCCCATCGAAAAAGTCTTGCGGGGCAAAACATCGCCACTAGCGATGTAATCAAATAAATCACCTTTGGTGAGCGAAGGCATCGCAATGGCGATTGAGCCTGGATGTTTATCGGCTACCTCATGGGTGTGATTTAGGTCGTGAATATAATCGACGGTAACGCCGGGATTATTTCTTAAATACTGATCAATATAGTCTTGAATTAGTCGATAGGCCATTGGAGCGTTGCTCGGAATTAGTAATGGCACTTCGCCATCTTCTTTACTATAAATGTGTGTGTTATATGATCCTTGAACGGCTTTGCGAAGGCCGGAAACAAAGTCATTTTTAACATTAAAAACAACGCGGTGAATTGGTTCAAACTCGAGTCCTTTGTCATATAAATTAATGGCTTCAACCAACGCAAAACGAGCTGGATGAACTTTTCGTTCTTCGGGCGTCAAATCGCCTTTAATGCGATCCCAATGTGCTTTCGCGGTCGCCAAAGAATGATTTCCATCACCGACAACGAACATCAACCCATTGCCATTTTCTTCGGTGAGGCGTGTAAAGGCATCAATGATTGGCTGCGTATCTTTGATTTGATAGCCACGCAAATGACCACCATTTTGATTCAATTCAAAATCATAGACAAGCGGCAATTCTTTACGCTTCTCATATAACCCTTCGACAATTTGCTTTTTATGATCATCAAATAGGAATTGAACGTGTGTTAATTCGACTGGCGCGTTCTCGCGAATTTTAAGCCGAGGAGGAATTCGCTCGACAATCGTCGCTTCTGTCGCCCGTATTAAAGCTTTCGTTCCTTTTTGATAAGAATACGCCTCAAGATCAACGGAAATAACAAGGCCTAGCCTTCTCTTAGTGTGCGGTGTTTCCCGTTCGACTAAGATGAAACAATCTCCAACATCTTTCAGAACTTCTTCTTTTAAATAAGTTTCGATGTGGCGATTAATGCCGTCTATATATTCTTTTTCATTAACAATAGTTAAATAAGCTTCGGGAAAAATCATGTGATAAGTCGATGGCTTCTCACCAATTTTTGTCTTTAGATCATCCCAGTACTCACGTTGGCTCGTAAATTGATCACAAGCAATAACGGCGAAGGAATTCATATCAATTCCATCTTTGGGAAGCAAAATGCGCGGCGGACGAATCGGATTAACAATTTTCATTATTAAATGACACCTTCTTGGAGCATTGCATCATAGACTTTAATAAATCCGGCAATATTGGCACCTAATGCCAAGTTAGTCGGTTTTCCATACTTGGTGGCCGTTTCATGACATTTACGGAAAATATCTTTCATGATTTGTTCAAGTTTTTGATCAACTTCTTGATATGTCCAGGAAAGGTGCATGGCGTTTTGGCTCATCTCCAAGCCGGAAACAGCGACACCGCCTGCGTTACTGGCTTTGCCAGGAGCAAACAAGATGCCGTTTTCATTGCAATAGCGAATTGCTTCGACTGTCGTTGGCATATTCGCGCCTTCAACAAGCATATAACAACCACCAGCTTTTAGTTTCTTGGCATCTTCAATGTCAATTTCGTTTTGTGTCGCACATGGAAGAGCGATGTCACAAGGCATACCCCACATTTCTTTGGGGTTATTGACGAATTTGGCGTTGGGATAATGTTTAAGATATTCAAGAGAATATTCTCCCTTTTCTTCCGAGAGACGATCAACGAGTGGTATGTCTAAACCTTTTGGATCATAAACAAAACCGTTGATATCAGACATAGCTACTACTTTCGCACCTAAGGCTGCCGCTTTAACGGCCGCATGTTTCCCGACTTTTCCTGATCCGGAAATAATGACGCGCTTATCTTTTAAAGAGTCATTGCGGAATACTTTGAGCATTTCAGCAACAAAGTACAAAAGACCATAACCGGTCGCTTCTTTGCGACCTAACGATCCGCCATAAGAAATGCCTTTGCCAGTAAAGGTACCGACAAAATCATTTGATAGTTTTTTATACATGCCATACATATAGCCAATTTCACGAGCTCCGACGCCAAAATCACCAGCAGGGACGTCAGTGTCAGGGCCAATGTGACGGAATAATTCGGAAACATAGGCTTGGCAGAAACGCATAATCTCTTCATCAGAGCGTCCGCGTGGACTGAAGTCAGCTCCACCTTTTCCGCCTCCTAAAGGAAGGCCAGTTAAACTGTTTTTAAATGTTTGTTCAAAGGCTAAAAATTTTAAGATTGATAAATTAACGGAGGCATCAAAACGAATTCCGCCTTTATATGGACCAATCGCTGAGTTGAATTGAACGCGCCAGCCTTTATTGACTTGAACTTTGCCCTTGTCATCAACCCACGCGACACGGAAAGATATGACTCTTTCAGGAATAAGGATTCTTTCTAAGATAGCGTATTTTTCAATTTTAGGCTCTTGATCGACTAAATAGTCCATAGAATCAAAAAATTCCTCGACCGCTGAGATAAACTCCGGCTCGAAGGAATACTTTTTCTTAACGTCTTCGAATAATCTGTTTAAGTAACTGCTTTGGTACACTTTTTTTCCTCCTCACGCATGGTCGATGGGAGGACTTATCGCGCCTTCCAAGACGCATGAATAATCGTGTATGTCGTACTGGTAATTATAAATTACCTCATAATATATTATACTGAAAGCGCTTACTTTACAAGGTGCAAAACGATGAAGCCCGATTCATTATAAAAGAATCGAGCATCTCACCGTTCACAATTAGGAATGATAGTTATTTATTGTTTAGACTTCTTCGCGTTTGTTGCCCATGAAGAAAACAGCAACTGTTCCTGGACCAGAATGAGAACCAATAACGGGACCAATATAACTATAGATTAAATCCTTTACTTTCATTTTGGCGTGAATAAGACCGCCGACTTCTTTAGCCTCATCTAAACAATCACCATGAGCAATAAAGATAGTTTGCTCCTCAGGATTAACAATTTGTTTTGCCATGATTTCAATCATTTCGGTTAATGACTTTTTGCGACCGACTGTTTTATGAAGAACAGATAGCTTGCCATCATATGTCACATGCAAAATTGGTTTAACACCGAGAAGAGTTCCAAAAAAGGCAGCAGTACCGCTTAAGCGACCGCCTCTTTTTAAAGTACCTAGTTCTTCGACAGTAAAAAGGTGACGAAGATTATATTTATTAGCTTCGAGCCATGCGGCAACTTCATCAATTGATTTGCCTTCTTCTTTTAAAAGAGCGGCTCTCCAGACGAGATAGCCTTCACCTAGTGAGGCGCTCAACGTATCAACCGCAACAATTTTACGATCTGGATAATCATCTTTTAACATATCAATAGCCATCGTTGCCGATTGATATGTTCCGCTTAATGCGGAAGAAAGGGCGACATAAAGGATATCTTGCCCCTTTTCGAGTAGTCCGGTAAAAAATTGAACAAACTCACCGACGTTAACTAATGATGTACGCGAAACTTTCTTATTGCGTAGCTGATTGTAAAAATCGTTTAGACTTAATTCTCTTTCATCAAGATGATGAGTATAGGATTTTCCTTCTATTTCAAGCACCATTGGAATAATGGCGATGTCATGTTTTTTTACGATTTCGGCCGAGAGGTCGGAACAAGCGTCAGTTGCTAGTATAAACTGTTTCATTTTTTCTCCTTTGTAACCTTTGAGGTTTTGATTATCTTATTATATAGTTAAAAACTTGTCATCTCTTTTAATCAGAAACATGAAAAAAGAGAAGATAAGCGTTCTTTCAAATAAAATGTATTTTATTACCTACGAATTTGTTTCAATCCACTTAAGAAAGGCGTTCGCAAATTGGCTCAAAAACTTGAGCGTATCAACGTTTGCAATTATCCCTTTATCATCCAGTAACGTGTGTACGCTTCCAATATAGGCTTCTGGTTGTTGCATCGTCGCTACATTTAAAAAGGTCAAAACTTGACGGAGATGATGATTGGCTCCGAATCCCCCGATTGCTCCTGGAGAAACGCTGACAATCGCTCCTGGTTTACCGTTCCAAACACTATAACCATATGGACGCGAACCAACATCAAGAGCGTTTTTTAAAACACCGGGCATTGAGCGGTTATACTCTGGGGTGACAAATAAAAAGGCATCATATTTTTTTAATTCACTGCGAAAGGCGAGCCACGATTCCGGTTCTCTTTTTTCTGCTTCCAGATCCTGGTTGTACATATCGATTTGGCTAATATCAATCAGATCAAGATTTAAGTTTTTTGGACTCACATCTTTGATGGCTAAGGCTATTTTTTTCGAAAATGATTCTTTTCTTAAACTGCCGACTATGACGGCAACGTTAATATTGTTCACGGTTATTTCCTCCTAATGACAATTGATACATTAAGTATACATTAAGATGAATTGGTAATCATTTAAGGTGCTTTGATGAACTATAATAAGCATTTTTCCCATTTTAAAACTCATGTACATGAAGCCCTTTCGAGTATTACAATAAAATCAACATAACTATTTGCAGGGGCTAGCCATGAATAATTTGAACCACCTTCGCCACAAACATCCACGTCTCTTTTTTCTTTTGCTACTAATAACCTTCAATTTGCTATTAATGATAATTTCAACATTAATTGTCTATTTTGGAATTGGCGGTTACGCGAATATTTGGGAAGCTTTCTCGCAAACAGCCATTACTTGGTTCCTCGATCCAGGATTTTATAATCAAGACGGCAATAATGCCTTGAAAATTATTTCGATGATAACCGTCTTAACGGCTATGATCAGCGTGAATGGCGGGATTATCGCTTTTCTATCAGCTTTGCTGATGGACTTTTTAGAAACGATTCGAAGTGGTGCGGGCAATCTGCGTGTGAATAACCATGTTTTAATATTAAACTGGAGTAGTGAAGTCGGCGAAATTCTCGTCAGTTATTATTATGATGTCCGACCAACGACTGTCGTAATTCTAAGTGAAAAACCCCGTTCTGAAGTTGAAAGAGCGATTAAAGAAAGTTTTTTTAGTAACGGTATCCGCCGCCCTGGAAGAAAACTTCGTTACTTTGTTCTTCAAGGCGACCCTCTTTCCAGCGCCGATTTAGACTGGGCGCGTGCCTACAAGGCCAGCAGTATTATCGTTCTTAACGCTAATAAGTTTAATAATCCAAGCGATAACGATATTGATGTTTTAAAAATATTAATGCTTTTAACACCCACCAAAGAGCAAACCGTTGTGGCCGAGGTATGCGATTCGAAAACTGATGAATTGATCAAATCTGGCTTTACCTTAAACGGCGAAAGTGAAAGCAATATTGTCTTTATCAATCAAACAGCGATTATGGGCTTTATTATTGCCCAAACGATGGTCTCTCCTTATCTAAGCGACATCTACGCCGAATTACTCGGGTTTGGTGGTGCAGATTTTTATACCAAAAGGTACACCGAAAGTATTTCGTCATATCTAGATATTTATTCCCATTCTTTACCAGTTTTTACTAAAAAGATTAATGGTAATAGCCATCTTCTTATCATGGCTGATAATAAAAAAGATCTCGATAAATTAAGAGAAAAAGAATATGTTTTGCCATCTTTAATAAAATTAAATTTTGTCAATCGGCAGACACCGATTACGCATCGCGATGTATTAATTGTGGGTGACAATGAAAAAAGCGCCTTTATCATCGATAGCCTTAAAAAATACACTCTCGACAGTGGCAATCAAATCCATGTTGAGCAAAAGGATGACATTAGCGAAAAGCTTATAAAAGAAATCGCATCAGGACAATATAGTAAAGTTATTTTGCTTTCCTCAACGAACCATAATCTTGATGGTGATCCCGACTCCAAAGCAATAACAAGCCTTTTAAAAATTTCAAAAGCTGCAAAGGACAGTCAAACATCCTTAATTATTGAACTCGTCAATCCCCGTAATGCCCAGATTACAACTCGTTATGGAATTAAGTATTCGATTTTGACAAATCGCTACATCAGCCGCATCATTTCGCAAACGAGTAAAAATCCAGTCTTCTATCCCTTTATTGAAGATCTCTTCACCTATGATGAAGAATCATCAAGTGAAGAATCGTACGAGATCTACATTCATGAGGCTTCCGAACTCATTTCTTTTGAAGAGAAGAAACAATATGTTTTTGAAACGCCTTCACACCTTGTTCGTTCTTTCTATGAGCAAAACGAAGATGACCCTTACATTGTCATCGGAATTGTAAACGAGGAAAAGAGCAACCCGAATCTTTATAACATTAAACTCTTCAGCGATAACTTAGACTCTAAAGTCTACCTAATAGTCGAACCAGAAACAAAACTAATCGTTGTCGCTAAATAAATAACTAATCTTTTTTATCTTCTAATGAGGTATCTTTTTTCGCTTCTTCTTGATGAGCGCTTTTATTAGTGTCTAATGATTTGCGGAAAACGACATATCTTTGATAAAGGAACTCAAGAACAAAATTCATGACCATGTTCATGGCTAAAACCAGATATTCGTTCCACCCGTTCAAATCACATAAATACCATTCAAGCAAAGTGGATAAAGGGGCAAAGACGGCATAAAAGGCAAAGACAAGCAACATGGCAATTGGAACATTTGCTGCTGATTTAAAAGTGAAGCGCCGATTAAAGGTGAAGTTCCAGATTACTGACAAAATCAAAGCAATTAAGTATGAAAGCCAGTAACCAACATCTCCGCCATTTTTGAAGATTACTTCGTTCAGTAATGTAAACGAAAGAATTTGAACAATTCCAGCCGAAACAGAGAAAAGGAAAAACTTCAAAGCACGAATTAGATCTTTTTTGCGTTCTGTGGTCATATTTTACCTCACATTTCCTTAAGCATTAAGCATCTTAAATAGTTTCTTACTAGCGTAATACAATTTCTTAAAGACTATATAATTTTTATCGTAAACTATCTTATTTTCTGAATGCGGATGATAAGTATTAATAACAGGTATGTAGTCCTTTATTTTCTTAAAATCGCTGATGATTCCCAAACCCACTCCAATGACAGCGGCCGCTCCAACCGCCCCGACATTCTGTGGGTTTGCGACGACTTCGATTGTTCGTCCGGTAATATCGGCTAGCATCTGATTCGTAACTTCCGATAAAGCTCCACCGCCGACAAAACGAATCGGATTTGAAGTCTTAATTTTCTTATCCTGACATTCAAGCATCCACCGCAAATGAAAGCAAATTCCCTCTAAAACTGCCCTAATTAGTTCTGTTTTGCCAGTTTCGAGACGAATATTGAAAAACATTCCGGCAGCATTGGGATCTTCAAATGGACAACGATTACCGTGAAGCCAAGGTGTGAAAATTACACCACCCGAACCAGGCGCGGCTTTTTGCACAGTCTTTGTTAAATAATCGTAAAGACTTGTGTAGATAGCTTCTTTATCGCAAGTTACATCTTTCTTTTCTAAGTAGATGCCAATTTCATCAAGCGCTAAATGGTCCTTGACCCATTCAAGACACTTACCGGCTGTTTCCATTTCCGCGAAGTAATTAAAGCGGTTTGCTTCAACAGCGACGACCGAGGCAATCATTGATTCGATATCAACGACTTGCTTATCAAGAATGGTTGATACCCAACCCGATGTTCCTGAATAGATATGCGTCTCACCAACATTAACGGAGCCCGCACCAATACCAATTAGGGTCGCGTCTCCACCGCCTCCAAATACATTAATACCTGGCGTAAGTCCTAAATCAAAAGCAGCCTCTTTAGTTAAGACTCCGACTATGTCGGTGGCTTTGATAATCTCGGGGAGGTGTTTCATATTAACGCCAAATGTTTTGCATAGTGACTTACTCCATCCTTCTTTGCCAGGTCGTGTGTCGTAAAGAAAAGTTGAGTAGGCCGAATCGGGCGTCATAATAAAACGCCCTGTACAACGAGATATGAGATATTCCTTAACATCGAGCCATTTATAAACGTTTTTAAATACTTCTGGTTCGTTCTTTTCAACCCATTTGTATTTCCAAAGCGGGTCTTTGACACTCAGTGAGGCCGCTTTAGTAATCGATAGGCTTTTAAGCAATTTAAAAACATTTGCCCCGTCAATTTCAATTCCTCCGCCCATACCAGCTTTGAGTTCTTGCTTGGATCGTTGATCCATGTAACTCATCGCTGGGCGTAAGGCCTTGCCTTTTTCATCGACAAGAACAAGCCCTTGCATCTGCGAGCAAAAAGAAAGACCAGCAATATCGCTTGGTTTAACTTCACACTTTTTAAAAAGCTCACATGTCGTGTCAGCCATGGCTTTCCACCACTCATCGACATCTTGCTCTGCGCCTCCATTGTCGAGTAAATAGAGACCGTAGCCCTTATGGGCACTGGTGATAAGGGTAATTGTCTGGTCGATTTTGAATAGACAAGTTTTTACGCCTGTTGTCCCGATGTCATAAGCTATGACGTGTTTCATTTTTTACCTCGCTATCATGTTTTATGCTTAATTTGCGATTGTTCGAAAGTGAAGGCTGATTCTAAGAATTTTAAAAACTGCTGAACGACACGTTCGTCATCTTCAAGAACATCGTTTCCGCAGTAGACTTTAAAACGTTCCATGTAATAGTCGCAGCTATATGAAAACTGCATCATCATTAAGAGGCTATCGAAAAAGAACGCGAATAATTTAGTATCAATGTCAGCACGGATATCTCCATCTCTAATCGCATTGGCAATAAAGTCGGCATATACTTTAGCGGTCACGCCTTCAATTCGCTTAGCGAGTTCCGGTGCGAAGCGCTTATTGCTTCCAACTGTGATTGAGTTATACATTTTGATGTAATTAGTATGTTTGCGAGAATAAAACTGAACAGCGCGAATAATTTTTTCAGCGCGCTTCATCAACTTGTCCTGGCCACTTAAAAAATCATTGACCACTTCTTCAAGAACGGCAAGGCTTTTGTCAAGACAAGCCAGGAAGAAAACTTCTTTGTCTTTATAATATTTATAAAGAACACCAACACTTATGCCGGCTTTCTTGGCGATTACATTAATATTCGCGCGGTCTAAACCCAAGTCGGCAAATTCGTTAATTCCTACCTCTAAAATGTCATCGATTTTTTCTTTAGTTAGTTTTTTAAGCATTGCTACTTCCCTCTTTTTTTAATTTAGAATACTTTCGGGAATACACAAGTCTTTGTATCCAACTATCAAATTTGCCTAATGGCTTACCGCCCTTAGTCATTGCAACTAGCATTTCACTTAGGCATTCTTTTCGTAAAATCATACCGACAGCTTCAACATCATCTTCATCAAGACCGATACAAAGCGCTCCTTGCCCGTGAATCATAACCGCGTTGCGTCCCCTTATTTTTTTAACAAATCGGTGAGGCTTTGCGTTACGAATGTTAACGCCAATTATTTGGGCGACATCATCGATATAAGGATATAACGTTTTTCCGCTTCTACTTACGGCCACTACTTCGTGATCTTGATTATGAACAATGCAGTTTGCGCCATTAGATAAATACAATTGCTGGTGTATTCTGGCGGCATCGCTTAGAGTTTCGTTTTTATCAATTAAGGAATATTCTTTTTCCTCGCCACTTATAGTTAGAGTGAAGGTAGTTCCTTTTTTGATGCTTTTGCCAAGATTAAGCGTCCCGCCACCATTAGTTATAGCAAACCTTTCGGTGTACTTTTTCTCAAGTTCTTCAAGAGAAGATGTATTTGTTAAGCGAAGTATTTCTTTTTCAGCTACTTTTTCTAAGGCAAACGAACGATCAAACGCTTCTTCCATCGTTGTGCCAAGGCATATCGCACCATGGGATTTAAGTAAGAAGGCTGAACTATTAGGATTCTTTTCAATTGCTAACGCCGCGTTCTTAGCTAGTGTTTTGGTCGAGGAGATGCCATAAGCGGCGTTAGGAACGATTTTTCCAAGTAAGACGCTTAGATTATCATCGATTGCTATTTCCCTTCCTAAAACGCTTAATACGGAGGCCATTAACTGATGGGTATGAATGACAAAATTAACGTCTTTTCTTAGTTTATAAACTGCGGCATGAATGCCTTTTTCACTTGAAGGCTTAATGTCGCCTTCATATGAACAGTCTTCAATATTTAATAAGACGATGTCTTCCGGTTTCAATGAATCATAGGCTCGCCCTTTGGGCGTAACAACAAATTGCGTATCGGAAACACGAGCCGATATATTTCCCCATGTCCGCGCGACAAGACCTGATGAAACAAGTTTTAGTCCAGCTTCAATAACTAGTTTTTTTGCTTCTTGGACTTGATAGGCCATCTTGATTATTCTCCGAGTTTTCCGCACTTGGCGAAGACACGTTCAAAGCGCGCTAATACATCATCGATCATCTCTTCGGTATAAGCAGCGCTCGTATATAGTCTCGTTCCTGCTAAGGTTACGATTCCTTCAGCCATGTAGGCAGCGCCCATATGTTCCATCTCTCTTTGACGAATACTAGTTTCTTTTAAAATGTGTGGTATCGTCCAAGGTTTTTTCCAATTGATAACAAAATGCATTGTTCCCGCATTATCAAGATGTACAATTGAACCCTGATTAAAAACAACAAACGGCAAATTATATTTTTTAACTAATTCTTGTAAACCTTTAGTTAGTCGATCACCCATTCTTCCTGCCGCTTCGCAGGCATTGCGTTTTTGTATTTCACAAAGGGCATAATAGCCCGCCACACACGATATTGGTGTCGCCGCTAAAGTGCCACCACACAATGCTTTGGGAAGTTTTTTTCCAGACGAATCAAGCCCCGCGCCAAGATAGGCCATTACCTCAGCGTGACCACCAACTCCACCAGCGCCAGGATAGCCACCGGCCACAACCTTGCCAAAAATAGTTAAATCTGGGTCAACACCAAAAAAGCCTTGCGCACCGCTTTGCCCAATTCTAAATCCAGTAACGACTTCGTCGAAAATTAGTAAGGCGCCATATTTTTTCGCTAGACGCTCTGTTCCTTTGATAAATTCTTTAGATAGGGGCCGAGTTCCACTTTCTGGTCCAACTGGTTCAATAAAGATGGCGGCTGTGCCTCCTCTTAAGCGATTAAAACGTAATTTGCGTTCTAAATCCTTTAAGTCATTGGGAAAGAATTCTTGAGTGTGTTTGAAGACATAATTAGGAATTCCTTTTGACATGATGCCTTTTGTCCCAGGCACACGAAGTCCATAGGCGAGTTGATCAGACCAACCGTGATAGGCTCCACCCATCTTTAAAATATTTTTGTGTTTAGTCTTGAGCCTCGCGATGCGGACAGCGACCATACAAGCTTCGGTGCCCGAGCCAAGCATTCTAAAACGCTCTACCGAGGGAAACATCTCAGATATTTTCTTAGCTAATTTATATTCATATTCATGAAAAAGACCAGTTGAAGGCCCACACGTATTTAAAAGCTCAATTACTTTATCTCTAACGACAGGATCATTACTACCGATGATGGTTGGACCACCAGCTTGCAGTAAGTCGTAATACCAGTTGCCATCGATATCATATAGTTTTGTGCCTTCGGCTTTGGTAATAACAATGGGAAAAGGATAATTGAAGGCTAGGTTATGTTGAACACCCCCGGGAATAATTTCCTTGGCTTTGCCAATCATCTCTTTTGATTTTAAACACTTCTTATTAAAGTAGTTATCGACATAATCATTAAGGAAATTTTTCTTAATCGAATAGACGGGTTTTTTGATTAATTCATCTAATTGTTTGGTGACAAAAGAAGCATCTAAATACTCATCGATGCCAAAACCGTTATAGGCCATGTTTATCTCCTTGTTATCTCGTGAGTGGTTGCTCACACTTTACAATTTTAAATTACCACCCGACAAAAATAGTGTCAAGAATATAAAAACAACTCGAAATCGGTCCGAGCTGTTATGTAGTGATGATAAGTTTACTTATTAAGTTTTGCTTTTAATTCTTCGTAAGCAGCGACAAAAGCAGCAATGCCTTTATCGGTTAATGGATGCTGAATAGCCTGCTTAAAAACAGCATAAGGAATGGTGGCAATATGAGCACCCGCTAATGCGGAATCTTGTAAATGCATCGGGTGACGAATACTTGCACTAATTATTTCCGTTTTGAAATCATAAATATCAAAGACATCGCGAATTTGTCTAATTAGTTCTATACCGTCTTGTCCAACATCATCAAGCCTTCCAACAAACGGGCTAACATATGTCGCTCCGGCTGTTGCAGCCATAAGAGCTTGCGATACATTAAAGATTAATGTGACGTTTGTCTTAATCCCGAGTTTTGATAAGGATTTGACGGCTTTTAAACCTTCGGCTGTCATTGGTATTTTAACAATCATGTTGGGATGAATTTTAGCAATGGCTTTGCCTTCTTTAATCATTCCTTCGGCATCCAAAGCATTAACCTCGCCACTAATTGGGCCATCGACAATTTCTGTTATCTCTTTGATGACGTCTTCAAAACGGCGTCCTTCTTTAGCGATTAATGATGGGTTGGTGGTTACACCACTTACAATGCCCCAAGAGGCAATTTCGCGGATGTGTTCAACATTCGCGGTGTCGATGAAAAGTTTCATGCAATTCTCCTTTTAAAGCCTTTCTTCATTATAGATTAAAGAATCGTGACCGTCCCATCTTCTTTAACTTCGAGGATATCTCCGCTTTTAACAGTTTCTAAAAAATCTTTGCCAAGCATATCAATCGCGATTATTTTGCTATCTTCCCATATACGTGCAAGAACAATGCCGCTTGCCGCCAAACTATCGATGTGTTCGCTAAAAAGGAAGCATGCTGGGTTTATACCCATTGAACAAACGGTTTGTATAACTAGTCCGCCCGTTGTTGAGCCAATCGTTATTGGTAAACACAAAGCTTTACCAGTAATATTTTTCTCATAAATATCAGGATTATTTTGATCAGAAACGAGAACTTCCTTGGCGTTTTTTAAAGCACTTTTTTGAAAAGTTGCGAGGGTATTAACACCTTGTCGAGATACGATAGCTTCGCCTTTAAAATAACCAGAAGCGATTACTCTTCCTTTAAATTCTTTCATAACTAGTTAACCGCCTTTCCAACTAAATAATTTAGAATCTCTTGATCTTTGTAATAACGGGCAATTGAATAGGTTCTTAGTTTATTTGAGCTTGTCATGATTCTTCTTACTTTAGTAAGAGGATTATTTGTATACATCAAAGGACAAATAGAAGACACCTTAACGCCGGTGGAGAGAAGTTCTTCATACTTTGGTGTTTTTTTAAATTTCGTCAAAACATCAGGAGCG
>Ga0265294_10004521_pt1 | contig 17356 bp, 13 predicted proteins | sample MunlanPumphouse3_FD_192504 | JGI IMG/M metagenome (GOLD analysis project Ga0265294, IMG submission 192504) | Groundwater microbial communities from a municipal landfill in Southern Ontario, Canada - Pumphouse #3 | ecosystem: Environmental > Aquatic > Deep subsurface > Groundwater | place...
TGGACATTTAATTTTGATGCTCAATTGATCCGTTGGAATACTTATGATAAAATGGTATCTCAAGTTATTATGGAACAAGGAACTGAGAATGTAATTACTTACATGGATTGGGAAGATGGTCTTCAGATTAGATTTGGTACAGAATATCAGGCGACCGATGCTTTGGCTTTAAGGGCAGGTTATTTTTATGACCCAGCTCCTGCTCCAGATGAAACAACAAATATTCTTTTCCCTTCTTCAACCAATAATAATGTTACTTTGGGTAGTGGATATACTTGGAGAAATTTTACTTTAGATTTAGCTCTTGAGTATTATTTTGGTGAAGAGAGAGAAGTTAAGCAAGAACTTCATAATATGGCTGGTACCCACCAAATGGATGTCTTTGCCTATATTTTAGGGTTAACATATACTTTCTAAGTAGAATCATATTTAAAAAAAAATCAATAGAGGCTTGTTAGCAGGTCTCTATTTTTTTATCGATTGGATAATCAGAGTTTAACTTATAGTATTCATGCTCAATAATCAATTTACCTATAAAAAGGTGAGCCTACTTCATCAAGCTTTATGTGGTTACAATAAAAAAACTTGACTAATCTCAGGTAATAAAAAAAATAATCTTATAGGGGTAATAATGCTTGATATTGATAATCAGACAAGGATAAATATAGCTAAGGAAATGCTTAAATCTATTTACTCAGGGCTATTGATAGAGGAATCTAGGGAAGAGAAAGATGTCTCTTTACTTCTCTTAGATCAAGGAAGAATAAGAGAGTATAACAAAAAGTATAGAGGGAAAGACTCTGAGACTGATGTAATATCATTTGCTGCTGATTTAGCATTTTTACCTACGTATGGAGATATTATAATTGATCTTTCAGTTGCTGAGAGGCAGCGAGGAGATAGAAGTTTAAATTATGAAGTTGCTGTGTTATTTATTCACGGATTACTTCATTTGTTAGGATATGATCATCTATCGGTAAAAGATAAGGAAATCATGAAAAACAAAGAAAAAAAATACATAAATTTGTTTAAAAAGGAGATACTTAAATAGTGGACGACTCGCTTCCGTATCTGATATTATTATTGTTGTTAATGTTATCCGCGTTTTTTTCTGGATCAGAAACTGCATTTTTTTCTATTAATAAACTGCAAATTAAGAAATTAGAGAGTAATAAAGATAGTGCTTCTAAAAGAATTCTTAAACTACTTAAGAACCCAACTTATCTATTAATAAAGATTTTATTATGTAATACTTTAGTCAATATAGCAGTCTCTTCAATATCTACTGTTATGGCTATTGAATTAAATAAAACTTATGGTTGGTTTGCTAATAATACAAGTCCTGTATTGATTGCAATTCAAATTGTTATAACCACAGTTGCTCTCCTTATCGTAGGAGAGATTGTACCTAAACTGTTTGCTTTTGGAAATAGTGAAAGATTTGCTGGTTTTGCTAGTATTTTTTTACTTCCTTTAAGCTACCTTCTTTATCCACTTTTAAAACCTATAGAGTTGCTAATAAATCTTTTGTCAAAAAAGAATGTTATTTCAACAAAAGAGAATTATGATATTACTTCAGAAGATTTTAAAAATCTAGTGAATTCTGAATCTGTTGATCATCCTCTTCAAGATAATGAAAAAGAGATAATTTCAGGAATATTTAGGTTCTCCAGCACAGAAGTACGTGAGATTATCATGCCACGTGTAGATATTGTTGCTGTTGAGGAGAATGATTCAATTGAAGATTTAAAGCAACTCATTAGGGATTATGGATATTCACGAATTCCGGTCTATTGCGAGAATATTGATAATATTACAGGTATTATTAATGTTAAAGATCTCATTATAAATGATGGATATAGCAATATTAAAGAACTAAAGAGACCAGCCTTCTTTATCACAGAAAACACTAAGATTCAGATTCTCTTTAATCATTTTCAAACAAATAAGATGCAGATCGCTATTGTGGTTGATGAATATGGGGGAACTGCTGGACTGGTTACTTTAGAGGATATTTTAGAAGAGCTAGTGGGTGATATATTAGATGAATATGATGCTGATGAAACTAAGGAAATAAACGAAATAACAGAAAATGTTTATCTGTTATCCGGTAAGCTTAGTATTTCTGAAATTAACGAAAAGTTTGAATTTGAGATAGATTCTGAGGAGTATGATAATTTAGCTGATTATCTTCTTTCTGAGCTAAATCACATCCCAACAGAGGGAGAGATCTTTGAAATGGAGGATATAGCAAAATTCACTATAACCTCTATCAATGGTCAACGAATTGAGTTTGTAAAACTAAATCTTTTGAATAAAAGGGAAAATGATGAATAGAAATAGATGTATTTATGGGGTTCTACTTATACTTTGGTTTATTGTAAGTATTTTAACATCGGCAATGCCTTCAGATAGTTTACTTATAGATAACATCTTAGGTTATGATAAGCTTCTTCATGCAATCAAGTTTATTATTTTCACTGTAATTCTGTATAATTTTTTACACTATTCTGATTGGAGCTATACTAAAAAACTGTTGTTATATATACCACTGCAATTTTATCCTTTTTTAGATGAATTAATCCAGATTAATATTCCAAGTAGGTCATTTTCTGCTTATGATATTTTAGCTAATTACGTTGGAGTACTAATAGGGATAGTGGTCTCCTTATCAATTAGGGTGTTTATCTATAAGAAAAGAGTTCTTTTATGAAATTAAAAAATATTACAAGTGCTGATACTGTCAATTGGAGAAATGCTGAACAACTGATTTATGATGTCATGAAATTACATGATTTTGAGGAGATAAGATTATCTTTTCTTCAAGATGGTGAGTTACTTAAAAACTGCTTACACAAAGAGTTTTTATCCCCTTCCGAAGACCTAAATCAGGAAAACAACGTCATTGATATTTCACTAGATCATAATATATGTCTTAGACCAGAAGGAACGATTAACTTATTATCCAACTTCCTTAATGATTATGACTCTAGTAAAGTATTTAAGTATTACTATTTAGGAAACATGATAAGGGTAATCGATAATGAAATTGAAGAGACCTACAGATTAGGTGCTGAGATTTATGGAGATGAAACGATTGTTTCTGACATAACTGTTATCGATGTTGCATTAAAAATACTCAATGTCTTAGGCTTTAAAACAACTTTAGTAGAGATAAATTCCTTCGGTTGCGAAAAATGTACGCTCAACCTTCCTCATGCAATGAAAAATCAGTGGCAAGGTAATGTTACACAGAACCGTAACAATAGTAAATTGCCTGCTAATTATTATCAAGATACGCTTTCTAATGCTAACTACTGTGATGTATGTCAGGACAGATTACATCAGATAAGACATTTTCTCTCTAACCTGATGATAAAGTATACCTATAATCCAGACTTAAAACGAACTTACAATTACTATAATGGTATGGTATTTAATCTTTATGTAAAACAAGGTAACGATGATATTTTAGTGGGAGGTGGAGGAAGATATGACCATCTTACTCAGTTTGTTACTGGTAAGGACATCCCTTCTATAGGATTTGACTTAAACTTAGATAATATCTATGAATTAATCAGGAAAAACAATCTTTTCCCTGATAACGGTTTTGAGTTTAAGGTATTTATTTGTTCAGAAAGTGAAGATTTACTTCTCAATGAGATGCAAATCTTGCAAGAACTTCACAAGAAAATGATTTATACAATTCAAGGAAAGGTTACTCCAGACAGTAGGCAAGCTCTAGAAGTTGCAAAAGAAGCAAACTGTTCTGTTTTGATTCATATTGATAATGAATCTCTCTTAAAGGGAAAAGTAGAGATATTTAACATTCAGAAAATTCATAGTTATTACATCTCTTTAGATTCGATTATTGAAGAATTAGAGGTGATTAAGAAGTCAATAAAACAGTTGCTGATAATATGAAAACTATTAATGCTACTCTTTGTTATATTAAGCAAAATAACCAGACTTTAATGCTGCATCGTGTTAAGAAGCAGAATGATATACATAAAGATAAATGGAATGGTTTAGGTGGTAAATTTGAGAGCGGGGAGTCTCCAGAAGAGTGTTTACTCCGCGAGGTCAAAGAAGAGAGTGGCTTAACACTAACAACATACAAGTTAGCTGGTTTATTAACTTTTCCTAAATTTGATGGAAGTAATGATTGGCAAGTGTTTCTCTATCAAGCTACAGAATTCACTGGTCAAATAACCGAATGTGGGGAGGGTAAACTAGAGTGGATTCCTGATGATAAGTTGCTGGAATTAAATCTCTGGGATGGAGATAAATATTTTATTAAGTGGATGTCAGAGAATAGATTCTTCTCAGCAAAGTTTACTTATCTCAACAAAGAACTTATTGATTACTCTGTTAAGTTTTATTGATATAGATGAAGAAGTGCCTTACTCTCCTCTTCTTATTGCTGTTAAGTTTCTTGGAAGGGAAGGTAGCCAATTACTGGTTTACCGAGTATTTTTCTCCCCAACATTCTTCGATTGAATTAGCTCAAAGAAATTTAATTAAATATTCTGAGAGAATATCCTCTGATTCCTTAATTTTTATCCGAGATAAAGATTATGAAATTGATTATTCGCAAGGATTAATAAAGCCAATCTCTGCACAAATAAAACTACAAGAACAATTAAAAATTGATTATAAAGTTATTCCAAAAGAGTATTTGGAGCCTCTTTTTCTTTATAGAATTGAGATGAATGCTGACTCAACTTTCGCAGTCAAGAAACGTGAAACAAAGAATCTTTTTTTGGATGAAAACAAACTATTAATCAATGGTTCAAAGACATTTGCTATTTCTTTTTCTGATAAAAAAGATTTCGATATTAATCAATCTCTTTACTTAAAACTATCTGGTGAAATTGCTTCAAATCTTTTTGTAGAAGCTCAATTATCAGATAGTAACTCTCCCATATCTGTAGAAGGTGGGTCGAGTGAGTTAAGCTCTTTAGATAGGGTTTTTATCTCGATTTTTAATGATAACTTTGAGTTATCATTTGGTGATTTATCACATGAAATAACTAATACTTCTTTTATTAACTATTTGGCTCAATTTGATGGACTTAAATTAGGGCTTTTCGAGAATAAGAACAATATCTATACTGGTAACTTTGGTACTCAGAATAGCTTTTGGGGAGCCTTGGCTGTATCTCAAGGTAAGAATAGCTCCTATCGCTTTACTTGTGTAGAAGGAAAGCAAGGACCCTATTACATTTATATCTCAGATTCGAATGAATTTGTTAGTATAATTGCTAATTCAGAAGTTGTTTATATTGATGGAGTAAGAGTTACTCGTGGGGTTGATTATTTTATAGACTATAGCGAGGGAAGTTTAACTTTTGAAAGATTAGTAACATCTGAAACAGAGATTTATGTAACTTTTGAATATAGTGATGAAAAGTATCGGAACAATCTCTATATTGCCTCAGGAAGCTACAGAATTACTGATTACTTAAATTTAAAAATCCATGCTCTTCATCGAGGAGATGATAAGAACAATCCCTTGGAAGATATTCATACAGAAGAAGATATGGCAGCCTTTGCAGAAGCCGGTGATAGCTTAATCTTTGCAAATGGTGTTTATGAGGTTGAAATAGGAGAGGGTAATTATATAGCTGAAACTAACTCAGAGGGAGAAGTTGTTTATTCTTACGTAGGTCTAGATAATGGTGGAAATTATAATATCTACTTCTCCTATGTAGGAGAGGGGGAGGGGAGTTATATCTTAGGGTTACCAAATGAATATGAGTATGTTGGATTTGGTAATGGTGACTATCAACCAGTTAGAAAGCTGCTTCCACCTCAGAGATTAAGTAATTATGATGTTCTTCTCAGATTTGGTTTAGAGCCCATCTATCTGGAGTTAGAGACTCTTTTGACAGATTACGATCAAAATACATTATCTTCTCTTGAAGATTCTGATAATCAAGGTAATATTTCAAAAATATCTTTAAATCTAAATCATCAAGAGGAGGTTTGGACAACAAGAAATAACCTTTCCTTAGAATATAAATCTAAACATTTAAAGACGTTTGCAGATTTAGAAAATCCTTTAGAATTGAGTTATGGTGGCAGTGAAACAAGTTACGACTCTTTAAAGTCTAAAACTATGCAAGCCAATAGTGAGTTCAGTTTAAAAGAGTATGCACGAATATCTTTTCTCTATAAACAACAGCAGATACCAACACTATATGAAAGTGATTTATTAACTTCATATTTAATCCTCAAGGAACATTTATATTCTCCTGAGGTTAGCTACTATTTTACTAATAAATCTATTAATTATGATCTAGCTGATTGGGATAGTTACTCATATTCTAGTCACTCGTTTGAGTTAGGAAAGAGAGTCGGCTATGTTGGTGGTAAGTTTGCCTTAGTTAAAGAGAAAAGTGAGGATAAGTTAACAGAAGAACAGAAGTTTGGCTATAAATATGATAAAGAGTCTTATTCTCTGAATTCTTATGATCTGAGTAATGTTACTCTTTCATCTACCTATTGGCTGGATCGGAAAAGTAACTTAGTAACTGACCATTGGACTGAGATAAGTTCTTCTCAAACAACTACTAATAATTTGTTGTTAAGCTTTAATCAACATAACTCTAATGTTGAATATACTTTTAGAAAGGTTGATAGTAAGGTTGAGACTGAAGAGGATAACATCTTCAATATGATTCGCATAAATTCCACTCACACTATGTTTAATAATGGATTGGATTTAAACTACAACTACAAGATTAATAATTTAGAGTTTTATCCTCAAGTTAGGAAACTTCAGTATGTAGGTGATGAGTTAGGTGACTATGATGAATTTGGTGATTATCAAGAAGATGGTGATTATGAATGGCTCTATGTCAATTCTGGCGAGCCTGAGCTCTCTACTGAACTAAACTTAGGATTAAACTCTTATCTCCGCTTAAACCGCTTTACTGATGCCTTCTTTGTGAAGAATCTTACTGCTGAATTTAGAACAATATTGACTGAAGATTCTAATACTTCTGAAAAACTTAAGCTTTATCTGCTTGACCCTAGTGTTATTATGAATTCAAATACTACTCTCTATGGCAGAAATAATACTCAAACTAGCTGTAGTTTTAGCTCGGAAAATAGAAAGTTCAACTATAAGTTTTCTTTGGAGTGGGATAATGTCTTAGACAATCGTTATCAAGATGCAAATAGGACCAAGATTAAGATTATTGATAATGAGATGATGTTGCGAAGATTTGAGTTTGGAAATGCAGGGATACAGTTTACTTTTAGAGAAGAAAAAGAGACTCAGTATAGTTCATTGATTAATGAATATGCTACCACTCTCAAATATCAGAATACTTTTCTGCAAAATTATATCTATAATGGTAACTTCAAGTTAAAACTGGAAGATAGTCAAGGAAGTGATGATTTTGAGGGATACAATTTGAGAGTAGCTTCATTCAATAACGTGCTAACTGCAAATTTAGCTAAAAAGTATCTTATCCAAGTCAATAATGATCTTATCTATACTCAGAATGATGGAGAGAATGGTTTTGTGTTTTTACCAGAAAAGAAAGAGGGCTTTTCTACTAAGTGGAATGTTTCAGCAAAGTATAATTACAATCAGTATATTACTGTAAATCTATCTTATTTTGGGAACAAATATCCTCAAACAAGAATGGAAAACAATTTTAATTTAGAAATCAAGGCAGAATTTTAATTATGAACATGTTAGAACCTTACGGAATGGCAATTATCTTACCTGCTATTTTTTTGGCAGGTTTGGTTGATTCTATGGCAGGTGGAGGAGGTTTAATCTCTATTCCTGCATATCTTGCAGCTGGCTTACCTCCTCATTTTGCTTTAGGGAACAATAAGTTCTCTTCAGCTAATGGAACTATTTTTACAACTATTAGGTATTTTCGTAATAATCTAATTGATACAAAAGTTGCCTTTTTTAGTGCTCTTTTTGCTCTGATAGGCTCATTTTTAGGCACAAAAACAGTCTTGTATTTAGCACCAGATTTTCTCAATATTCTTTTGATAATTGCCCTACCAGTTATTGCTACAATCTTAATAATGGACAAGAAGTTAGGAAAGGTCAATAATTCTTATACTGTTAGTTTAAAAAAGAAACTTATTACTGCCGTGATAGCTGGTTTAGGCATAGGCTTCTATGATGGTTTTTTTGGTCCTGGAACAGGTGCATTTCTAATATTAATTTATACTTCAGTATTAAGCTATGATTTTGTCGTTGCTAATGCTAATGCTAAGGTTGTAAATCTAGCCTCTAATTTGGCAGCAGTAGTTACTTTTATCGATAGTGGAAAGGTTTTTTATGAAATAGCAATTCCCGCAGCAATCTGTGGTATCTTAGGGAATCTTACAGGCTCATATTTAGTCATTAAAAAGGGAAACAACTTTATTAAACCTGTCTTTATAATGGTTTTGATTTTGCTCTTGATAAAAGTTGTCTGGGATCAATTTGCTATGAGTTAAGAGAAAAATAAAACTCTCTTATCGCTGGGAGTGCGATGCCCAGATCCGCATCTTTGTGCTAACATTGACAATCTTATTTTACACGAATTAGTTTAAAATATACGTAAGGACTACTTGAAACAAGTTTAACAAGTTCATTAGCGTATCCAAAATTTGTTGCACTTTTTATTAATGCTATTGTAAAGACATATGCCAGATGTATCATAACTCTATATTAACAACACAAATCAAATAAATATATACTAATAGTATTTTATTTTCCCAATCTGCTAACGTATCTCTCTCTCATATCACTCTAACAAGCAGAAAGGGGATTAATCACAGAGCCTGGATACTCACCAAGTCTAGTTTGCAATACTTGCTTACAACTGTATTCATTTCTAAATAACAAAAGCCTCGCATTAGCGAGGCTTAATAATATGTGTTGCAAGGATTGCCTTCAGGGATGAAGGCCTTCCCAGTTTTCTTATTTCATAAGTATCATTTTCTTAGTAATAGTCTTGTTCTCAGTTGTTAATTTGTAATAATAAACCCCACTAGTTACAGCTTGGTCATTATTATTAGTACCATCCCAAACAATGTTATGAATCCCAGCATCAACACTACCTTTAATCAGGGTTTTAACTAGCTGTCCTTTTATGTTATAGACAGAAAGATCTGTGTTGTGGCTCTTAGCTTTTAAGGCAAAAGAGATATTGGTTTCAGGGTTGAAAGGATTTGGATAGTTTTGGAGAAGATATGATTGCGCAACTTGCACATTGTTATCATTGCTTACAAAAGAATCAGGAGGAGTTTTTGTAAATCTAATAGCAGATCCACTTGCTACTTCTTCAGCTGATTCTGGATACATATTAGCAAATGTGTATTGAATACCATCATTTCTTTCTCCGTTCATGATTCCGATAGTAGTGTAATTACTACCAGCAGAAGGATTTGAGAAGGTGTGATATTGGAAGATAATATCTCCATCCTCATCAGGGATAGGTTCTAAGATAACCTGGAATTTCTGTAAATCTGCATTTTCAAACTGATCAATAGTGGATTGAGTATAAGTATCATTCCATTCGATAATAAATCTATTATTATCTTGATCATGATAGGTACTAACTCTCATGTCTGCATAAACATTTTGTTCTGTTTGAAGACCTTTTAAATCATCCCAATTAGGACAAATCTGGTATTTAGGACCTAAAGCAGATGGTATTGCAGAGTTAGTAAAGTTAACATACCAAGTTGAACCAAAGCTCATCCAACCATTAGAGCAGATGGTGATTTCATCAAAATCTTCACCATAGTATCTGAAGGTAAAAGGTAGGTCAGTAACAAATGAATCATCATCATCAACAATCTGAACAGTTCCTGAGCCCCCTTCACTTGGATCAATATCTATCCAATTATATACTGGAGCTGAGGAGTAAGCAGTATCGTTATTTCCATAAGCGTAGTAACCATAAGAATCAGGTCCAGTTGGATGACTAGGTGTAACGCCACTAATAGGAATATTTACAAACTGAATAACCTTATACCCAGATAGAGCTTCTGTAAATTCAAATCTAAATAGGGCTTGAACACCTGGAGTTGCTAAGGCATCTAACTGAGGAGAGAAAGTCACTGTTGTTGTGTTATTAACAGCTGCTGAGCTGTAGTCAACAGTAATATCATCGTTAATTATACCAGAATGAAGAGCTCTAATTCTAACCTCTCCAGAAGCTAAATCTACAGCACCTGTATTTCTAAAGGTAACTTGAACTTCATTAGCTTGACCAGGTACTATTTCTCCATTATGAAGAATATAGTAAGGATAACCACCAGTAACAAAAATACTAAATTTCTCAGTATTTCCGGAAGGGGTTAAAGCAAGCTCAAAATCAGCTATCTCTGCAAATTCAGCTTCATTTGAAACTTCAATAGTATAGCTAGCACTTGCAGTAGCACCTGAATTTAAGTTCCCTACATTATATGAATTTTCACTAATAGTGATATGTGGGTTTGCTGTACTAAGATCTGCAACTACATTCTCATAATCAGGACCATGATTCATTAGATGAATAGTAAGTGATGAGGTTTGTCCTGGTTGTAAGTAAGGCTCTATGACTTTATATTCGATAGCAATATTGTTGTTAGATGAAATTGGTATGTCAGCAATAACTGGTTTGAAGTTTGCTTTGGTTATAGTGATTGTTACTTCATCACCTTCTATTGCAGTATTGATAGGCACAATAGCTCTTCCATTCTTAACTCTCACATACTCATAATCATCATTGTTTTTTGTGCTGGTAACAATAGCATTGTTTAACTCTTGAGGGAATTCAAGCTCAATATAACTAGTTCCATTATCAAGAGAGCTAGGCATGCCTGTTACTTCCATAGCTTGAGGAATCTTTACCCACATTTTAAGAGAAGGATCACTAAGCATGTTATAAACATGGAAATAGAATTGAACATAGCCACCATGATCTCTATCTAAAGGATAATTATTATAGAGCTCGATTTTGCCATCTAAAACAGTAGAGCCAAATATTCTTGTATCACCTTGGAGGAAACTGGAAAACATTCCAGTGGAAATAGCATTGTTAAACTTAGTTTTAGTGTGCAGATCAGAAGGACCTACAAAAGCAACAGCACCTTTATGATTTGTTATTGTTCCCAACCGCATCCATAACTCACCAAAATTTGGGTTAACAGGATTAGCAAAGTCACCAGTATTACAGACTATAGAATAAACAATGGGCAATTTGTTGACATTGGTAACATCGTCAAGATCTCCCATGTGGAAATGAGGATAGTGCCAACCATTAGCATCACCCCAACCGCGGTAAGAGATGTATTGAGTACCGTTAGAGATAGCAGAGCTAATAGTGCTAGTTCCTGGATAAGTTGGTGGGTAGAAAACAGTATCAACCTGAGTATAGCCACTTTCTAAGAATTGTTCACGAACCCAACGTGACATTCTTACTGGCGTGCTTGGTTGAAGATTATTCTCCGCATAGTTACCAGCTACAACAAGAGCTCTATTCATCCAATCGTTGTCTGCACCAGCATCAAGATCAGGACCTTTTTCATAGTTGATTGTTTTAGAAGATTGAACAGCTAGGCTAAGTCCATCACCGATTGAGAAACGCCCTATCAATGCTTCAGGAAAATAATCAGTTTCATCACCTTCTAACATGGTGTAGTAGTTATCATCAGCATCGTTTTCTGTTCCATCAGGAGAGATAAACATATTTGTAGGAATAGATACAATACCTGATGCATCTCCAAACAACATAATATAATCAGGTTTATGATCCTCATAATAACTTGCTATATGTTGTTTTAAAACAGAAGCAGAAGTCCAAGAAGGATCCTTATACAACGTTCCAACTTCAAAACCAGAAGCTCTTTTCCAACGAGCAAACATGTTAAGGAAGTTTTCTAATTCGGTTGAAGGGTACACGATTAACATCTTAGGTCGTGAAAAAGATAGGTTAGCTAAGTAGGAATCATCAAAGTTAACTGCAAGTTTCTTATAAGAATTTACGAAAGCTTCAGAGATTTCAGTAGGTAATTCAACAGAATTACTAGCTCTAATATCAAAGTCAAGAGCTTCTAACACCTGATGTCCATTTCTTAACTTATTGTTAACTCGAATATCAACGGTAAAACCATACATTTCTCTCATTTGTAATGAGTTTGATATAGTTACGAGATCGTCACCAATATTACGGGTTGATTCAACAATATTACCACTTTCATCATAAGTAACTAATAGGGCTGAGTTAATAAAAAGTTCAGCTTCAGTTGCCGGTAAGGCAAAGGTTCGGCTGAACACATCTGGTACTTCCTCAGTGCGTGTCAGTTCAAATGAATAGTTAACACTATTCCCAAAGGTGTTTACTTGTTCATTGCTTATCGCAAAAAGGCTGGATAACAGCATTAATGACATAAGCGTAATCAAAACTTTCTTCATATATTTCCTCCAAATTAATTTCAATTTAATTTACTTGTATTATATTATGCAATTTATATTCCTACCAGCTAACAAATCTGAATTAGGAACCCTATCTGTTTATTAGTTCTCTATTGGGTGTTAATTGGGGGTTTATTAGGAATAGATTAGGCTATAGCTTAGTAAAGAAACAATGAAGTTTCAGTAATAACCTGTTGGAAAAACAATTTAGAATAAGCAAAAAAAAATGAAGTAGTAACATCATAAAAGTAACTGGATGCTTATTCTATCTGGTCTTGTCGGCAAATTTGTTAGAAAATGAGGAAGTATCTCTAGCTTTTAAGTATTAGAGTCTGGAGATTAATTAGTTGTTTTTGCTTTGATTAGTGCTTGTTGATTGATGGAGAGAACTCGAGGTTAGTATTAGGTAAAAAATAATTTATCAAGTTAATTATTTCCATAATGAATACAAGAAATCTCTAAACATATTGACAAAAAAAGTTATTCAATAATAATGATTCAAATTAATAATTTTTAAAGGTGATGATGAATAAAAAAGTAAAGATTATAAGTTCGAAGATATTCAGATATAAAACTAATTTAGTGGTAGGGCTAATAACCATGGTATTTTTTGCCCTCTTCAGTGGGGCTACAATAACTCTATTGGTACCACTATTCGATTATGTATTTACTAATTTAGATAGGGATGTTATCTACACTACTAGTGGTGAGATTTTTAGTGCATTAACTCATGAGACAGTTGAATTCTTTAACTCTGGTTGGCAGAACATAGTTAACCAAGATGGTTTAGAAACCCTTATTACGAATTATAAAGGGGTATTTAAAGACTCTTCCCCTCTCCAGCTTCTTTACTTAGTTTTGGTAGTAATATTTATTGCATTATTGCTAAAAAATATCTTTTATATGTTAAATCGCTATTCTTTTGCAGCTTTAAAGTCTAAGGTTATCAGGGATATTAGAAATGAAATTTTTGATAGTTATTTAAAACAATCAGTTGCTTTCTTTAATAAGAATAGGGTTGGGGATTCTATTGTAAGGATGGTCAATGATGTTAATGTGATTAGTGATTTGTATATCACTTCAATTTTTAATATTTTGAGAGATCTGTTAACTGTCATTATCTTTATCTTTATAGCAATGTTTATTAACACTAAACTCTTTTTAATGAGTTTGATTATTGTTCCAATATTTACTTATGGTGTTAGCTTTTTAGGCAAGAAAATAAAGAAATATGCGAAAAGGATACAAGGTCAAGCCTCCACTCTTTTCTCAAACATTGAAGAAGTGCTAAGTAGCATGAAAATTGTTAAAGCTTTTTCGCGAGAGAAATATGAACAAAATAGAATGGGGGTTATAAATGATAAATACATGAATCTCAAGATAAAAAGTCAAATCTATGCCTCATTCAATGTTCCTCTTGCAGAGTTAACTTCTATGGCAACAGGCATTTTAGTTATCCTTTTAGGTGCTAGGATGATGGTTAATGAACAATCAAATTTCTCATTGGGTAGTTTTACTGCTTTTCTGGCTGCAGTCTTTTCAATATTACACCCATTAAAGGTATTAACCAAGGCCTACACAGACTTTAAGAAAGCTAATGTCTCTTTAGATAGAGTCGCAGAAGTCATTCATTTAGAGCAGGAAATTAAAGAAGATTCTAACCCGATAGCTAAGCAAGATTTCTGTGATAAAATTGAGTTAAAGAATATTGTATTTGGCTATAAGACAAATATACCCGTAATTCAAAATGTTTCTTTTGAAATTAATAAAGGTGAGACTGTCGGTATTGTAGGCTCATCAGGATCGGGAAAATCTACGATAATAAATCTAATTAATCGACTTTATGATTATAACAGTGGTTTGATCACTATTGATGGGATACCTATTACAAAGATTAAGATATCTGATCTCAGGGCTCTCTTTGGTTTAGTAACTCAGGACTCTATTCTCTTTAGTGATACTATAGCTAATAATATTGCTTATGGGTCACGGAAAGAAGTTAGTAGGGAAGAGATCATCACTTCTGCAGAAATAGCTTATGCTAGTGAGTTTATTGAGAAATTTGAAAATGGCTATGACTATTTGCTTGATACTAAGGGCTCAAATCTTTCTGGGGGACAGAAACAAAGAATATGTATAGCAAGGGCAATTATAGATAATCCACCGATTTTAATTTTTGATGAAGCTACCTCTGCCCTGGATACTGATTCTGAAAATAATGTTCAGATTGCTATTGAAAAAGCAACAAAAAATAGAACTGTAATTATGATTGCCCATAGGCTGTCCACTATCATTGGAAGTGATAAGATAATCGTGATGGAAAACGGAAAAGTAGTTGGGATTGGTAAGCATGATGAGTTATTAAAAAGTTGTTCTCGGTATAAAGAACTTTATGACTTGCAATATAAATAAAGAGGAGAATAGATATGTTAGTAGAAGTTTCAATCGGAGAAGTTGTCGATAAAGTAACTATTTTATCTATAAAATTAGAAAAGTTTAAGGATCAAGCGAAAAGAGATAATGTTCTCAAAGAATATAATACCTTAATTAAAAACATAAATGAGATTGGTATTACTGAAGATTCACCTGAGTTTAAAGATTTACGTGAAGTTAATGTGATGTTATGGAATATTGAAGATAGGATTAGAATTAAAGAGCTTAATCAAGAATTTGATAGTGAATTTATTGAGGTAGCTAGGTCAGTCTATTTTAAAAATGATATTAGAGCTGAGATTAAGAAAAAGATTAACTTAAAATATGGTTCTTCATTAGTTGAAGAGAAGGAATATGTCGATTATAAGGAAAAGTAAGATGATAAAAGTGTTGACTTATGGGACTTTTGATCTGTTTCATTATGGACATTTGAGGATTCTGGAAAGAGCTAAGGCTTTAGGCGACTATTTAGTAGTTGCGGTTTCCACAGATGAGTTTAATAAACTGAAGAACAAAAAGAGTACTTATCCTTACAGAGAAAGAGCTGAAATAGTTAACTCTATCAAGTATGTTGATGAAGTTATCCCAGAGAATAATTGGGAACAGAAAATTGATGATATCAAGAAACATAACATTGATATTATGGTGATGGGTGATGATTGGAAAGGTAAATTCGACTTTTTGAAAGAGTATTGTCAAGTGGTGTATTTAGAAAGAACTCCCAACATTTCTTCTACTGAGATAAAAGAGGATATTAGAGGGATAAAATAGGATGAACATTTCCAAATATATTATTTATTATCCCTATTTACTTGCTTGGTCTTGTAGCAAACTATTTAGAAAAAAGCAAAATGTTGATTTTTATTGTGGGAATATTGTTGATTACATTTGTATTAAAAAGGTAATAGCCCATTTTCCTACAATGCGGATTGTTGCAAAAAACAGAAAGATCCAAAAAGTATTAAGAGAATATGGTGTTAACTCTATATTATACCCTACTTTCCCTGATGTTGTTGTAATGTGTCGTCACTCAGCTAGAAAATTTCCCGTTAAGAAAATCGTTAAAATTGGACTAAGACACGGACCTTATCACTTTAAAGACTTCATTAACCCAAGATATTATAATGAATTTGATAATTATCTTTTTACCTCAGAGTATGAGAATCAAATTGCAAGCAAGTTGGGTATTACTAATGGAGTAGGGGTAGGTTATCCTAAAATTGATGATGCATTTGATGGGACAATAACCAATTCTGATTTGGAAAACCTAAAGAAAAAACTCAAAATCAAGGAAACAAAGCCTACTATAATCTTCACTGCTACCTGGAATAAGACTACTTATTCAGCTGTTAACTTGTGGTATAATAGATTAGATGAACTTAGTGATAAATATAATGTTTTGGTAACAGTGCATGACTGGACTACTACTCAGGTTGTAAATAGAATTAAAGAAACTCCAGGTATTATCTTTATTGAAGATAAAGAAGTTCTGCCATATCTTATGATAGCGGATTTATTAATTGGTGATATCAGCTCAATAATAGCTGAGTTTTCTGCCTTAGATAAAGCAATGATAACTTTTAGGGTCAATGAAGGTAAAAGAATCTCAAAAGAAATAACTGATATGTTAGAAGATATGACCTATCGGATAGATACATTTGAAGAATTACCAGCAATGATAGAGGAAGCTCTTAGAGATAATGGAGAGAAACATAGGGCTGAAAGAAAATGTAATAATAAGAAGATTTTTGGGACTTTAGATGGTAAGGCACATCTAAGAGCAAAAGAGATAATTGAAAAACATCTCCAAGGAATAAAATGAAATTAGGAATATTAAAAGCTTTTAGTGAGCAACATAAATACTATATCAGAGCATGTGAATCTTTACAAATTGATTATGAAGTAATTGATATCTTAAGCTATCGGTGGTTAGAATATATTACTAACTCTGATTGTGATGGTTTTCTCTGTCGCCCTCCTTCTAAATTTCAAGAAAGAAAAACTATGTTTGATGAGAGATTATACATAATTGATAAATATTTAAAGTTACCTTTATACCCGAGTTATGATGAACTGTTTATCTATGAAAATAAAAAGATGATGGATTATTGGCTAACTATAAACAAGATAAAGCATGCTAAAACTTATGTTTTTTATAATAAAGAGGAGTATTTTGACTTTATTAAAAAGGCAAGATTTCCTTTAGTCTTTAAAACCAATATTGGCTCTACTGCTAAAGGGGTAAAGATAATTAATAATAAACTTCTAGCTTCTTCCATAGGGAAGAAAGTGTTTGGAACTCATAATTCAAAATTGGTATCCGGATATACTCCCGAGACTACTGGTAAAATTATTAAGTTCAAAGCTACAGGAAGTGCACAAAAACACTTTATTATCCTGCAAGAGTTTTTAGATGTTAAATGGGAGTGGCGGATGGTTAGAATAGGTAACTCCTATTTTGGTCATAAAAAATTACTTAAAGGTGCTTTTGCCAGT
>Ga0265294_10004523_pt1 | contig 17351 bp, 23 predicted proteins | sample MunlanPumphouse3_FD_192504 | JGI IMG/M metagenome (GOLD analysis project Ga0265294, IMG submission 192504) | Groundwater microbial communities from a municipal landfill in Southern Ontario, Canada - Pumphouse #3 | ecosystem: Environmental > Aquatic > Deep subsurface > Groundwater | place...
TACCTATCAAGAACATAACAGTGTTTTAAGAACTCTCTCTTTCGCTAAAAAACAATATGGCGTTTCCTTTTCAATAGCATATCCTGAAAGAAAATTTTTATCTCAACTTACAACAAAAGATATATTAAAAAAAGTAAAGACAAATACCTACTTAATAATAATAAACCAAACTAGTAATGTCACTGGTAACACTATTGAATTAGAAGAAATAGGAAAGTTTTGTCATAAAAATAAAATTTTATTTCTAGTAGAGTCTGCCCAAAGCGCAGGTCACGAAAATATTGATATGTGTAAACAACATATAAATCTTTTGGCAGTAGCCGGACATAAAGGCTTATACGGACCACAAGGTATAGGAGCCTTAGTTACACGTAAAACAAAATTAAACCCGATCTTTTTTGGAGGCACTGGAACAAATAGTAATAGTACAACTCAACCCAACTCACTGCCAGATGGATTTGAGTCCGGAACTCTTCCAACCCCAAATATAATTGCACTAAAAAGTGGAATTGATTTTGTATCAAAAAACTTTGAATCAATAAATTACAAAATGGAAAAATTAACAACAAAATTGATCAACGGATTAAACTCCATGGAGAATATAATTTTATATTCTCATAACAAAAAAAGTGGAGTCGTTTCTTTCAACGTTAACGGAATAGATTCCACAGATGTTGGAAATATTCTAAATGAAAAATTTAATATTTATGTACGTTGTGGATTACATTGTGCTCCGCTCGTTCATAGAAAATTTAATACAATTTCTCGTGGCATGGTTCGTGTAAGTTTAAGCTACTTTAACTCAGCAAAAGAGATGAGAAAATTCTTGAAAGCAATCCGTTGGGTTGTAAAAAACTACCCTCAAAAACTATAAAATGTTAAAAATATAATGTATTTAATTTTTATGTGTAATGTAAATATTGCCATGTTATGCTACGATTTATTTCACAAAGCCATATATTTATGTCAAAAACTTATATTTATAAGACATAAAGTTACATGTTAAGTATTTTATCAAAATTTATTAAACCATAACCTTCTTCATTTCTTTTATTATTTACATGTTCACAACTAGATAGTAATATAGTCTTTAACTGATTAGGTTCTACTCTGTTTTTAAGTTTTAAAATCTTACAACATAACCCTGCAACCATTGGAGTGGCCACACATGTTCCACTCATTTTTGTATAGAACTTTTTCTTAATTTTATAGTTACAAGTAGACACTATATTAACTCCTGGAGCAACAACGTCTGGCTTATAATTTCCATAGATTGGTCCTCTGCTTGAAAAGTCTGCAACGGCAAATTTCTCCTTCATTCTCTTATCATCTATAGCCCCTACTGTAATAATTTTTGTGCTCGCACCAGGCGAACGAATGGTCTCACTTTCTGGCCCACTGTTACCAGCTGCGCATACTACCGTTATACCACTGTCCCAAAGTACTTCAGCACCAATTATAAGTGGGTCTTTTTTACCTAGCGGTACACTACCAAAACTCATACAAACAACTTTGATGTTATATTTTTTTCTATTATCGTACACCCATTGCATTGCTTGCAAAATACTAAAAGCACCCGCCTCACCCTTATCGTCTAGAGCTTTTATAGATATAAGATTTATTCCACTAGCTATACCTTTATACTGCCCATTTGAAACAATTCCCTTGCCGGCAATCACACCTGAAATAAAAGTCCCATGTCCGTTATCATCGTATGGAACTTTTTTTCCATTAACTAAATCTAAAAATTCAACTACTTGATTTCTTGGGAAAACCATATCAAGGTGAGGCTGTATTCCAGTATCTATTACAGCACATGTAAAGGGATAGTTCTCCCATTTTTTTTCATCATCTACCTTTAATACTTTTCGAGATATGTCCATTAATGTTGAAGCTTTTGAATTACTAGTTAAATATTGAACGACATTTAGCTGTGCAATTTTCCATAATTGTGCCGTAGAAATTTTCATTCCAAAAGCATGTATAAAAGGATACTCCTTAATTAAATATCCATTTTTTAACAAAAAAGACTTAGCAGCATCGAAATTAAAAGCATAAACTACACACTCAACTTCTTTATCACTGCCTTGAATATGCGCCGAGGACAACAAGTTAGGATCTATTTTTTCTATCATCTACCAATCAAATCTATTAATTTTTTAAATTTTTCTTTCTGTTCTACTGATAAATACGGGAAAAGAGTTCCTTTTATTCTTTCAATTTCAGAAGACTCTAAGTTTCCTTCAGCCATACGCTTACGACTCATGTTTAGAAACTCAGACATTAACTGGTCATTATCCATGTGACTATATTCTTTATACTTCTCGGAAATTGTCTCCTGTTCCTCTTGAGAAGTATTCTTCAAAACTCCTTCTTCATCTATTTTTTTATTACTCTCAGGTTTAGAATTACTAAAAAAACTCATCTGCTCAGTTGTTTTCTCCTCACGAGAGTAGTCGCTAAATTTTCTACCCATCTTCCCTCCTAGCGTGTTTTATCACTATTTTATTATATGAAAGCATATATTTATTGTGACAAAGCTTTTTATAAGGGAGAGGAAAAAATGAGCAATCTTTATGACAACGTAAAAAACCAATATCCTTATGGGGATTTCCCATCACAATATACTAAAAGAGGACAGGAAGAACTAAAATCAAAAATTAATAATCCAGTTTCCGTCCAAGAATCCCCTCAACAAAAAAATCCCCAAGAACCTAAGAATCAACAACAAATGAACTATTCCCAGCCAGAGGTTAATGCTCAAACACAAAATGGATTTAATCTAAACAGCCTCCTTCCTCTTTTATTTGGTGGAATGAATGGAGATAAAAACTTTGACAAAGATTCTTTATTAAAAAATATTTTGCCAGCAAACTCATCTATCCCTCCGCAGTTGTTCGACATGATGCTGAACGGAAAAATGAAAAACAAAAATAGCGAAAAAACACCCCCCTCATCAACAAATGTTATAGATACTTATAAAAAAATATAGTAAATATTTTTTACTAACACATGTCTTAAAAAATAAAAAGTCGTTTAACAAACAACTTTTTAATCTTTTTATATATTAGCAAGATATAGCATATCTCTGTATATCTCTTTAATAATTTATAGGGATTTTAGTATAATTCTTCCTTAATCATATTGTAGAAAAGTATTAAGTTTTCAAATACTACTGCTTCATTGAAGTTTCTGACATCTAATCCAATTAAATTTCTTAACTTATCCAACCTATATACCAAGGTATTTCTATGCATATATCCTCTTTTACTGGCCATACTTATGTTAAGATTATTGTCAAAGAATATATTTACGGTATTTATAAGTTCTTCGTTCTCAAGAACTTTTTTTACCTTTAACTGACTAAATATCTTTTTGTATTGAGATATTAAATCCGACCCACAATTGTTAAATATGTTGGCACTAGAAAACAATTTGATACATTCTTTCTTAATTTGCTCTACACTTTCTTCTTTATCCGCCATATCAACTCTCCAACGATCCATACTTTAATTTTAATACTCTACCATTTAATACTTTTAACAGCCCTTCCTTAGATGTAGCAATAACTGCTGTACAGCTATTTATTTCAATTAAATCTTTTAACCTCTCAACTAACTTTTTTGCCTCTGAAACAGAGAAATCATCAAAAATATCATCTACAAAAACCAGCTCCAATTTTCTTAAACTCAATCTTGCAATCGCAATTTTAATTTTATCGAATTTATTTAAAAGTTTTACCTTTGTATCTTGTAAATGTTTTAAATCATATTTAAGTAAAGCGGCGTTTACGGCGGAATCTATTTTTTCCTTCATCTGCTTTCGGATTTTAAGAACATATTCTAAATTATACTTAACAGTTTTATTATCAAAAAAATTACCTTTTGATGAAATATACCCAATACTAATATCTGTTTTATAGTTTAACTTGTTTATATTTATTCCTTTGACATAAACTTCACCTTTATTTGCTTGTTCTATACCGGCAACAACCCTAATAAGACTACTTTTACCACTGTCTTTTTCGCCTAAAAGAATGACCGTTTCACCGTCTGCAACAGACAACGAAATATCATTTAAAGTATGATACTCTTTTACATAATCTAGAAATACATTTTTTACTTCAATCATTATCTCGTCCCTTGTAATTAAAATTACCCACCATATTAAGACTATGGGTATGTACCAGAAGTTATTTCTATATTCAGTGTCTTTTATATAGAAAAACAGTTACCTTTCTAATAAACAGCTTCTATAACACCAACCTTTCCATCATCTCTTTTATAAATAACATTAACTTCATTTGTATAGATATTTAAGAATATATAAAAACTATGTCCCAAAGCTTCCATTCTATATTCTGCTTCTTCTAGTGTCATTGGAGTAAGTTCAAATCTCTTTTTTTTCACCAAATTCTTAGGGTCTTCGCTAAATGATCCTTCTACAAAAACTTTTCCCCCTACAGAATCTCTTTTCATCTTTGATTTAAACTTTTCATTACTTTTTATAATTTGTTTTTCAAGTTTAGGCAGTGCTAAGTCAATATTTTTATACATATTATCGCTAGAAACTTCAGATCTAAAATATAGCCCACGAGAATTTATCATGACTTCCATTTTATTATCAGCGCCATGCTCTTGGCAATTTACAGCTACATCTACATCTTTATCAAAGTATTTTTCAAACTTTTCTAATTTATCCTCGATAACTTCTTTTAACTTTTTTGAGATGTTATAATTTTTTTCAATATATTTTACTTTCATAACACCCTCCTATTAATTATATGATAACAAAGAAAATTTCTTTTGGCAATCGAACTTTTAGATTTTTAAAAAATATCTGGACAATCCGGCTTATTTTAAAACAAAAAACGGGATAAAATTACCCGTTTTTACTATCAGTTATCCTTCTCTTCCATTTTTAATATAAGTTTACCATTAACACAAGTTATGATAATAACTGATCCTTCCTTAATTGTGCCATCTATCATATACTCTGCAATTTTGTCTTCAACCTCTTGTTCAATTAAACGTCGAAGGGGCCTTGCTCCATACTCAGAATCATATCCTTTTTTAATTAAGTACTTTAATGCACTCTCTGTTACACGTAAGCAAGCTCCTCTACTTTTTAGTCGGTTATTAAGTTTTGATATAAATATCTTAGCTATTTGCGCAAGGTCTGAATACTCCAACGGGTGGAACACAGTTACAGTGTCTATTCGGTTGATGAATTCCGGTTTAAAATGACGTTTCATAGAAGTAGTCAAAGTCTCTTTTAGCTTTTTGTAATCAACTTTTTGTTTTGAATTATCTGTATCAAACCCTAAAGAAATATTGTTTCTAGGTAATTCATCAACTCCAATATTACTTGTTAAAATTATAACAGTATTTTTAAAGGACACCGTTCTTCCTTGGCTATCAGTTAATCTTCCCTCATCAAGAATTTGTAACAACATGTTAAACACATCTGAGTGTGCTTTCTCAATTTCATCAAATAATACAACACTGTATGGTTTTCTACGAACAGATTCTGTTAACTGTCCGCCATCTTCAAATCCTACATATCCAGGAGGCGAACCAATTAACTTGGCAACACTATGTTTTTCCATATATTCACTCATGTCAAGGCGAATAACATTGTTCTCATTATCAAATAATGCTTCTGCAAGGGCTTTACAAAGCTCGGTTTTCCCAACACCAGTTTGTCCTAGGAACATAAATGATCCTATAGGTCGCTTATCATCTTTAAGCCCTATCCTAGATCTACGAACTGCCTTACTAACAGCTTCAACTGCCTCATTCTGTCCAATTACGCGTTTATGCAGTATCTCCTCAAGTTGTTGCAATTTATCTCTTTCGCTTTCTGTAATTCTTGACACAGGGATTCCAGTCCAGCTACTAACAATTTTACTTACATCATCTTCATTTATAACAATATCCTTGTTTGGACCATCTCCACTTTCAAGTGCTTTTTTACGCTTCTCGGCCTCTTTAATTTTATCTCTGAACTTCCCAGCTTTTTCAAAATTTTCAGCAATTAAAGCCTCTTTCTTTTCAGCCTCTAACCCTTTGAGTTCTTCTTCAATCGCCTTAATTTCTTCTGGTGACGTATTTGCCTTTACCTTAGCTCTTGCACTAGCTTCATCTATTAAATCTATGGCTTTATCTGGCAAACTTCTATCCATAATATACTTGTCACTTAAACTGGCAGACGCAACAATAGCCTCATGAGAAATCTTAACTTTATGAAAAGCCTCATAGCTATCCTTTATTCCTTCTAATATCTGTATAGTTTGTTCTACAGTCGGAGGCATAATCATTATAGGTTGGAAGCGTCTTTCCAAAGCCCTATCTTTCTCAATAAACTTGCGGTACTCTTCCGTAGTAGTTGCTCCGATAGTTTGGAATTCCCCACGTGCAAGATATGGTTTTAACATATCTGCTGGATTTACTTCTCCCTTGTCAGACCCTACCTGCATAAGAGTGTGTATTTCATCAATAAATACTATAATATTGTTGTTATGAGTAATTATATCTATAACTTGTTTGAGTTTTTCTTCCAAAGCCCCTCTATATTGAGTTCCAGCCATTAATCCGCCTAATTCCAAAGAAAATATACTTTTATCTTTTAATTGTACAGGAATGTTCCCTTGGATAATAGCCAATGCAAGTCCATCTACAACTGCACTTTTACCAACTCCCGCCTCACCGATTAAAACAGGATTGTTTTTGTTCTTCCTGCAAAGAATTTCCACTACACGCGCAATCTCATCTTCACGTCCAATAATTGGGTCGATTTTGCCCTCTTTCGCTTTCAAAGTTAAGTCCTGTCCCATCTCTAGAAGAGGTTTTGGCAATGGGCTAGCCTCTTGGTTTGATGCTGGCTTTGCGAATCTATTTTCATTCATACCCATTGGTATAGGTCCATTAGTTTCAGCCTTCAAAACTTGTAAAACTTTGTTTTTTAAACTACTAACATTTACCCTAAAAGCTCTTTCAAGTATAGTCGCTGCATAGCTATCGTCAACAACCAATAATCCTACCAATAAATGTTCTGTGCCTACAAAATCATGCCCTATTTGCTGAGCAAAACTATTAGCAATCATAAAAGATTCCTTGCTTCTAGGAGTTAATTCAACGTCAGTCGGCAAGTACATACTTTTCATAGAGAAATTCTCTTGTAATATGTCCTCCAAATCATCATTAGTAACTCCATAACTAGCAAGAATTTTACTTGCTACACTGTCCTTTACACAAGCTAAACCGTATAACAAATGTTCAGTACCTATTCTATATCCTCCCTGGTCGGCAGCCATTTCTGAAGCGTACTTTAATGCTTTGTTTACATTTTGTGTTGCTCTAATTCCGAAATTCATGTTTTCCCTCCTTATATTTTAGTATCCTTTAATATCTCATTTACATACTGCGCTCTATATTTATCCCTATCTTCTTCTGATAATATTCTTCCCGCCAATTTATTTAATGTAGCTGGCATTACGGAAGAAAATAAATCGTTTACAATTTTTTCATCTATAACTTTTATTACCCCCACTCCTATACCCAATTTCAATGTCGAAACATAATTTAAAAATTCTCTACTTGAAAGTTTATAGCAGTTTGTCAATATTCCATAAGCTCTCATCGCATTATCGTAAATCTCATCACCTTTGATTTCCATCAATCTTTCACGAGCTTCTTTTTCAAGGTCAACTACTTTAAGTACCGTACTTTCAACTATCTGTATTATTTCAACTTCGCTTTTACCTAGTGTTGACTGATTACTTATTTGGTACAAATCTCCTAAAGCTCCCGTTCCTTCACCATAAGCCCCCCTTATACAAAGTCCCATTTTACCAATAGAATTCGCAACTTTGCCTATATTGTTAGTCATTGTCAATGCTGGCAGGAACATCATCACACTCGCTCTCATTCCTGTTCCTAAGTTACCAGGGCAGGCCGTAATATATCCCAATTTTTTATCGAAAGCATAATTTAAATTACTTGATAGCTCCGTATCTATGTCATTTATTATATCATACGCTTTTTTTAAATTTAAACCATCTAATATACATTGTAGTCTAATATGATCTTCCTCATTCACCATAATACTAACTGAGGAGTCTTCGCTTAACGCAACTCCCGAGATGTTAGCATGATCTAACAAATCTTTACTAATAAGATGCTTTTCGATATAAGACTCCTTGTCTTCGTTAGAAATCTCCTTCGTCTTTAAACAGGTAAAATCATCTCCTAAAGAATTAAATACGTCACTTAACAAACTTATAGCAGATTTATTATCGATTTTATCTGTAAAAAACTGCCCATCAATATTTCTAGCAAGCCTTATTCTAGATGAAATAATTATGTTTTTTTCCATATTATTCACCTTCCTTTAAAGATTGCATTTTTTTCTTTATTTCGCTTGCTAATTCGTAATTTTCCTCTTCGACGGCTCTCTTCAATTTTAATTGTAGGTCTATTATCTTTCTATCTCTAGCATCCAACTCTTCCACTGTTTTTCCGTTATGAATGGACCCATATTGAGAACTTTCTATAATCTGATCGATGTATTTTTTGAAGGTTTTATAACATTCCTGACAACCTAATCTGCCCGTTTTTTTAAACTCCGAGAAGGTTGTCCCACATCTATTACAATTTATCTCTCCTCTAATTTCCGAAATAGGATAATAAAAATTAGAAGCTAAATCTGAGAAGAAAGAATCAAAACCACCAAAAGAATTGCGGTTTTCCTTTTTTACACACTCTTTGCATAAATGACTTTCAAAAACCTCTCCGTTTATATTATATGTCGAGTGCACAATAGCTTCATTTTTTTTACATTTGTCGCAAAACATTGTTACCTCCTCATAAGTCCTAATAAAATATTTTTGAGTATATTTGCTCTAAGTCTGTCCTCCATAACAACAGGAGCTGCTAACGCTTTTGGTGAAATAGCATTCTTTATCAAATTGTATTCATTTTCATTAATAATTAGTCTATCTAAAAGATTATCTAAAATCTGCAAAGCCTCATTATAACTAACTGGTTCATTTAAGATTTCATAAACCGTAGTTTTTAACAAATCTTTCTTACTGTTATCTAACCTAACAACTTTAATATATCCTCCTCCACCACGCCTGCTCTCAATATCATATCCTTTTAAAGGTGTAAATCTCGTCGATAAAACGTAGTTTATCTGACTTGGAGCACAACTAAAAAAATCCGCTAACTCATTTCTTGACAAGTTAATGCTTAGATCATCACTTAGCTGTTGAAGAATAAATTCCTCTATTATGTCAGAAATATTTGCCATTTTTCTCCCTTATAAAAGTTTGACTTTCTTTGACCTTTACGCTTATATAATATCACCTACTAAAAAACCTGTCAATGGTTTATGACAAAATTTTAGATATTTAATACTGTAAATAACTCTATACTAAAAAGTTTATAAATTTGCATATAACGGGTTGCTGACTAATTTAAACAAGTAATAATCTCAAATATTAATTTTTAAATATTATATTTTAAAAAAAGTGCGATTTAAACGCACTTTTTATAACTACAATTTAAAAATAACTGCAAAGATATGGTTTCTACTTACCCATTTTCGCAAAGTCCTTTAATATCCAAAGGCCAACCATTACTCCCATAATTAAGTATAATCCAGTCATAATTATTGCCCTCCTAAAATCTACTATAATTATAACATAATAGGTATATCTTGTAAAGATCTTATTTAACTTCCTCTCTCTTCTTAGCATGGAAGGATAAGGTTAAAGAGCCTTCTCCTAATAAACAACTAACTTCTGGTGACATAGGTCGAATCCAAATAATTATATCGTCTCCATACATTTTTTTTATTATGGTTTCTAATTCTTTGGCGTCTTTTTCGCAATTGCAATATGATATCCCTATTGGATAATCTGCTACGTTTTCACCCATTTTAAACAATTTGCCGGCTAACTCACCTAATCCCTTCTTGCGACCCATAGCAGTAGGACAGCTCACCCACTCACCAAAACTAGAAAGTGTCAGAATCGGTTTAACATTTAATACTGTGCTGATCAGTTTCTCATTTTTTGGTTGCTTTCCTATTTTTTCTAAGTTTGCATAGTTCTCAAGCATAACATATGTCACATACTCTTTTCTCATTGTTTTTATTCTTTTAAATATGCTTTCAATCTTGTCGCCTCTTTTATACATAAGACCCGCATCATAAACAATAATTCCATAACCCAAAGAAATACTATAGGAGTCAACTCTTTTTATAACTCTTTGTGGATATCTTTTTGAAAGTTCTTCAATGGCTGTTTTTAAATTCTGATAAGAAGGATTTAGCTTTTTATTTGCATGAACAAGTAAAACATCTTCGCCTGCTTCCATACATGGTCTAAAAACATCAATATAATCCTTTACAGTCATTGGTAGAATCTCTGCACCATTCTTTAATTGTTTATAAAATTCATCATAATCAAACTTAGAATTATATGAAAATTTTTGCTTTTTTCCATCAAAAGAATAAGGGATATCAAAATAATCAATCCCTAGCTGTTTCGCTGTTTCTTTGCCTAAATCACAATTACTACCGCAGAAAAATAAACTCATTTCCCCTTTCCTTTCAACTATCGTTTTTATAATAGCAATTAGAATGTATAAAGTCAAACTTTTATACGCCGGTCCTAAAATTTAGATTTATATTTTTCTATATTCTTATAAATTTTTTCTATATAATCGTTAGTTTCTTTATATGGAGTAGAAGTTAAATGTTCCCCATCTTCGCTATATTTCGAACTCCCTAGCCAAAAATTAACATTACTAAGCCCTGCATTATAACTAGCTAAAGCATTATATAAATTCTCATCAAAGTAATCTAATAGGTAGCGTAAGTAATAACAACCTATTTCAATATTTTTGTACTCTATTAGTAGATCTTCCACTTGGAACGAAGAATAATTAATTTTATCCGCCACCTCGCTCGCTGTACTAGGCAGAACTTGCATCAATCCAATAGCTCCTGAACTTGAGACCGCATCCTTGTCGAAACCGCTTTCCACATTTATAACACTCGCAACCAGTTCCGGCTGTAAGTTATAGGTTTCTGCGTGTATCATAATATAGTTTTTATATTTCAAAGGATAACGCATCTTTTCCAAAACATAAAAACCAGAGTAAGCAAAGAACGCCAGTATACCAATAAAAAATATCCATACAAATAATCTTTTCATTCTTTATTTTATGATATTAATATAGGTATTTATTCAATTACAATTGTTTTTTGTACTAATTACTTTTTCTTGTCTAATAAATCGACATTAAAAGTACTTTTTGATTGATTCAATTGCATTTTTTTCAAGACGGCTAACTTGTGCCTGGCTAATTCCTATTTCATCCGCCACTTCCATTTGTGTTTTACCAATGTAGTATCTCATTAATACTATTTGTTTTTCTCTCTTATCGAGACCTTTTAATGCTTGCTTTAAAGTTATATCTTCAAAATATTTTTGCTGATGATCCCCGTCCGATATTTGATCCATTAAATAGATTGTATCTTCACCGTCATCATACACTGGTTCACACAAACTAAGAGGATCGCTGATTGCCTCAAGAGCTACTGCAACATCTTTGAGTGAAATATCTAAGCTCTTAGCAATTTCATCGGAACTTGGTTCACAACTATTTTCTTTCATGAGGTGTTCGCGAGCCTTTAGCACTTTGTACGCAATATCCCTTAGACTACGGCTTACCCTAACACTGTTGTTATCTCTCAAAAACCTTTTTATTTCTCCGATAATCATTGGAACAGCGTACGTGCTAAATCTAACATTAAGATTCACATCAAAGTTATCTATAGCTTTCATAAGCCCTACGCAACCAACTTGGAAAATATCATCGACATTTTCTTTTCTTCCCATAAATCTTTGCACTACACTTAGTACTAGTCTCATGTTGCAGATAGCAAAATCCTCACGTGCTTGGGTATCTCCAGCCTTTATCTTTTTCATTAATTCAAATTGTTCAGTCCCGCTAAGTTTCGGCAATAATACCAGTTATTTCTACTTTATTTCCCATCCAGCTTTCTCCGTTGCTTATAGGATTGCCATTCCAAATAGTTAATATTCATGCGAAAATTTTGTTTTTTTGTTATAAAAAGCAACCAAAATTCCAGTTATCTCTTCAAAATCAAAAATGCGACAGAATCTCTTATTTTAAAAGCTTTTTTGTTGTTTATTTCTCATCTCTCTTTTCTGATTTTCCTATATAATAATGCTTGCTAGGAGGTAAAATGACTGTTTACATAGAGTACGTAATATTAGACAATCTACTAATAGATTTACTCATAATATATTTAACTTCTTCTTTGTTAAAAATACATTTTAATAAGGTAAATATATTATTGTCTGCTCTCATCGGCACCGCATTTGCTGTAGTCATGCCTTTTATATCACTAAACTCTTATGTTTTATTCTTTCTCAAATTATCAGTCGGAATGACAATGGTTCTAGTTCTTAAGAAATTTTCTTTCGGAAAATTTGTAATAACGTTTGTAACTTTTATTTCTCTAACATTTATGATGGGTGGCATGTGTTTTGGACTTATGTACTTATTAAGCATACCGTTTACAGTAAATGGAATCATGATTTACGGGTTTGAGTTCCCTCTCTCTCTCTACTTTTAATCTGTATATTTGGATATTTATATCTAACAACTAAAATCATCTCTGTTGTACGAAATGAAAGAAAAATAAGTAAAACTACTTATAAAATAATAGTTACATATAAGGATAAGGAGCACCAACTAACTGGATTCCTAGACACGGGGAATATGGTCTATGACAACGGAAAACCAGTTATTATTTTAGGTTACCGATCTTTTAAAAAAATCTTTAAGAATTCAGAAATGCACTCCTCTCTAATAAAAAAGTTTTCAATACAGAACTTAGAAAAGGCACATTATATCTATTTGTCTTCTGCAAGCGATTCCAATCAAATGCTTGTATTTAATATACCAAAACTTGAAATTACTGGTAAAAAAGAAAGTACAGTATACAATAATGTACATGCCGGGTTAAGTTATAAAACTTTCAACAATTTTGATTGTATCTTACACCCTGATTTCTTTTAATACAAGGAGATATTATGTTAAAAAAGCTATTCAAACTACTATACAAAATTTTTACATTCAACCCTTTTCGCAAGAAAAACTTCTTGTATTATTTATGCGGTGGCGAAGCTTTACCAAAGGCTTTAACCGATGATGAAGAAAAATCCTATATTGAAATGCTTATTACGCAACCTGATTTCGCAAAGCAAAAACTTATTGAACACAACATTCGACTCGTAGTTTACATAGCGAAAAAGTTTGAAAATACTGAAATAGCCATTGACGATCTAATAAGCGTCGGCAGTATTGGCTTAATAAAAGCCGTTAATTCATATAATGCCGAAAAAAATATCAAAGTTGCAACGTATGCAAGCAAATGCATAGAAAACGAAATACTTATGTATCTTCGTAAGGTAAGTAAACAAAGGCAGGAAATATCGTTTGACGAAGCTATTAATTTTGATAGCGAAGGAAATGAGCTCTCTCTGTGCGACATTATCCCAAGAGAAGATGAAAACCCACAGAAAGATGTAGAAAAATCATCAGAAAAAAGAATTCTATGGAACGTTATAAATAAATTATCAATAAGGGAAAGGCAAATTATGATTATGCGTTTCGGACTAGACGGAAAAATGGAAAAAATGCAAAAAGAAGTCGCTGATCAGCTAGGCATCAGCCAGAGTTATATCAGTCGTTTGGAAAAGAAAATATTTTCTAGAATCCGTAAAGAAATGCTAAAGTTAGCATGACAGTAACCTGGATAGATCTAAAAAAATCACTACGATACCTTAGTGATTTTTTTAATACTATTTCTTTTATTTTAGCCCTTTTCCTGCGTTGTATATGTTTTGAGCTTCCTTAATAATTCTAGTTTTTTCTACCTCTTCAGCTTTTTTTCGGCCCTCTCTCTTTCTGCTTCGTCTGGATCAAAATCCCAAGGAATATCGTCGTCGAGCAATGGTTCCACTTCTTCTACATTAAACTTTTGACTTAATTTGAATGGTTTTTGCAGATATTCTCCATTTTTTGTTGTATAATATCCACCTGCTGGAACTTGTGATAAATATACCGAATCAAGTACCCCATCTCCATCTAAATAAGTTACCACCTCATCTTCATTATCAAAGTCTTCATAGGATTCTGACTTGTCTTCATCTAAATATCCGTCTATAACAGAGCTTTCACTGTTCGAAAATTTTGAGCTTTTATAATTTCTCATCTTCTCTAAAAGGTTTTCTTCTTTTAAAAGTGCCTCGTCAATTTCTACTAATGGTTCTTCATAATTAAATGGCTTCTGTTTCTCCTGACCATCCTGTATATAAAACTGTCCCGGACCAACATCTCCGATATCACAGGGATAGTATCTGCTTTCTTTAGTGTCATAAGCAAGTACTTCTCTTTTAGCAGAAACCCTTTCATCAATAGCCTCCCTTCTGGCAGATTGTTTTATATAAGATTCTTCTGTATCAAAACTTTTCATTTATATGCCTCCGCACTACTAATATTTATAATATTTTAACACACTTAGTCGTAACAGTCAATATACAATAAAAAAGTATAACGCTAAGCGTTATACTTTTTAATTCTCTTCTTTTTTTGATTTACTTGTAATTTTCTCTTTTACTCTAGCTTTTTTCCCTGATAAGCTTCTTAAATAATATAGTTTTGCTCTTCTAACTTTACCCTTCTTTGCTACCTCAATATGATCAATTCTTGGGGAATGAAGTGGAAAAGTTTTTTCAACGCCTATACCAAAAGACATTCTACGAACAGTAAAAGTTTCTCTTACGCTAGCACTACGTCTAGCTATAACCACACCTTCGAATACCTGAATTCTTTCTCTCGTTCCTTCAACAATTTTTAAAAATACTTTAACAGTATCCCCAACGTTGAAATCTGTAATCTCTGGTTTCAAGTTTTCTCGTTCAATAGCATCAATCAAGTTCATGACTCATTAACCTCCTCGATTTTATACTTGATGTTCGTGTAAATTTTTCATACAGAGGACCATCCGAAGTCATTTCGTATAAATATATTAACATACCACATCTTAATTTGCAAGTGATTTTAATTAAATTATTCATTTTTAAGCTAAAAAGTGCTTTATATAAGTATTTTATGTAAAAAGTTATTTTTGTATACCCTTTGGACAAGGCTTATTTAAAAAGCATTTTTAATATATGTGATTTTACCTTCCAAAATATCTGCAACATCAAATCTAACATCACTATCAATCAGTCTATTTTGAACCATGTATATAGTAGCTACTTGACGAATCTTTTCTTGTTTTCTTTTACCCACTGCTTCACGTGGAAGCCCAAACCTGTCATTCTCTCTATATTTAACTTCAATAAAAACGGTCGTCTTTTTGTCCTTTGCAATGATATCTATTTCCCCAATATTATTAGAATAATTTGTCAACAAAATCTTATATTTAATTCTTTTTAAATACTCAACTGCGAGAAATTTCCCTCTTCGTCCTTTATCTTTATTAAATTCTTTAACCTTCACTTTAACCTCAATGCATAGTATGAGTTGCCTTGGTTTTTCTAGTTTGCTTGCTATTAATTGATTTACTGTAAAATCTACCCAAAGTCTATTCGTTACTAACAAAATGCTTAATAAAAGTATTCCTATGTATTGGACATTTGCCATATTTCTTTAGTGCTTCAATATGTTCTCTTGTTCCATATCCTTTATTTTTCTCAAATTTATACTCGGGATACTTTTGGCTAATCTCAGTTATATATCTGTCTCTTGCAACTTTCGCCAATATTGAGGCACAAGCAATAGAGTAGCTTTTTGAATCACCTTTTATAATTCCTTCGCTATTCTTAATCGGCAATTTAAGCGCATCAATAAGCAACGCATCAGGATTAACTGATAATCCTTTATAAGCTTCATTCATTCCTTTCTTTGTTGCTTGTAATATATTAATTTTATCAATAGTTTGCTCATTTATAAAGACCACTTTATAAGCAAAGGCAGTATTTATAATTTTATCATATAACTCATCTTTTTCTTGGGCTAAGTTTTTTGCTATCGTCTATACCAGGTATAATTCTGTCTTCTTCCAATGGCATAATAGCACAAGCACAAGACACCGGTCCTGCAAGAGGACCTCTTCCTGCTTCATCCATACCCGCTATATAGTTGCAACCGTCCTGAATATACTTTCTTTCATATATAAGCATATCTTTTTGATCTTTCATTAATTTTCTTCCTCAGCTGCCTTTTTTCTATCTTTAACACTCAGTTTTTTTATTTGAGTAGCATCTTCTAATGTTATTTTACCTAACTTCCCTTTTCTAAAATCATTTATTAAAGCGATACTTGCCCTATCATAGTCATATTCTGCGCCTTTAAGCATATATCCTCTTGCCTTGCAAATCTTTTCAAGTATTTCCAAAGCGGTATTTTCCTGAACTTCTATTTTATATTTATCGACCAAGACTTCAGGATACATCTCCATAATTTCCTTTATAAACTCAATACTAAGTTCGGGAATATCTAAAACTTCATTTCTAATCGAACCAATGTAAGCTAAGTGCTGTGCAACATATGAGTTATTAAAAGCTGGCCATAGAGTTCCTGGAGTATCTAACATTTCTATCCCACTACCCAAGGCAACCCATTGTTTACCACGAGTAACTCCCGGTTTGTTTCCAGTCTGAGTTTTCCCTTTATTACACATGTTGTTTATTATTGTGCTTTTACCAGAATTAGGCACTCCAAGCACCATTCCACGTATAAAAGCATTTATGTTTTTCTCTTTTTTACGGTCTATTTTATCCTTCATAAGGGCAAGCATCGCTGATTCTATTCTTTTTGCCGTACCACTTTGAACACTGTTTAGCTTTATGCACTTACCTTTTTCTGAAAAATATTTCATCCAAGAGTCTATTTTTCTGTCATCCCCTAAATCAGCTTTATTAAAAACATAAATTACTGGTTTATTTCCAACAAGACTATTTAGTTTAGGATTTACGCAAGAAAAAGGAGCACGGCTATCTAAAACATAAACAATTACATCAACCGCTTTAAGCTCTTTTTCCATCATACGTAAGGCTTTTGTCATGTGCCCCGGAAACCATTGTATAATCATATTAACCTCCTATTATTTTTTTTCTAATAAATCTGGGCGATATTTTTTGGTTTCTACCACCCTTTGTTCGTTTTTCCATTTTTCTATTTCTTGATGATTGCCACTAAGCAATACATCTGGTACTTTTAGTCCCATAAATTCACTAG
>Ga0265294_10004524_pt1 | contig 17349 bp, 12 predicted proteins | sample MunlanPumphouse3_FD_192504 | JGI IMG/M metagenome (GOLD analysis project Ga0265294, IMG submission 192504) | Groundwater microbial communities from a municipal landfill in Southern Ontario, Canada - Pumphouse #3 | ecosystem: Environmental > Aquatic > Deep subsurface > Groundwater | place...
GCATATCAGATGATCAGCGATTCCGGGGCGATAGGAGACTATCCAAGAGGAGTATGTCAGGCTTACGCGATGTATGGATATATAATGCTTAAAGAAGCGAGATATGAAAGTATAACAGTTAGCGGACAGGCTGGAAATCTTGAAGTAGAAGGTGAGTTTGGTCCGCATGCCTGGAACATGGTAAAAGTCGAATCCAAATGGTATCACATAGACTTCACCTGGAATGACCCAATCAGATCAGACAATCCTCCGCCATATGTGAAAAGACAAGCCGGAGCAGGGACTGTGAGTTATAACTATTATATGAGAAGCGATAATGAAATCGATGTTAACCATGAATGGCCGGTAAGCCAGGATGGCTATGTATATCCTAAAGCAAATGTTGCCTGGGCAGGAAATGAAGAAATAGAAGATATAACCCAGCCCGTGCCGACTGCTGTACCTACAACTCAGCCAACACCGACCGTGATACCTTCTCCGCTGCCGACAGCACCTCCTTTTTCATCAGCTGTTACCCAATCATCGATGTCTTCAGGTTCAGCAACTGCTTCAAACGATGTTTCACAGATAAATGTGTCAGATGTGTCGGATGATCCGGAGATAAGCGGTGATACATCACAAAGCATCGGACAGACAGCTTCACCCGCATCATCTATTCCTGTATCGGGTAACTCTGAAGAATACCTGTTCAGTTCCGAAAATGAGGTATCTGGCTCGCAGGCACAAGACATAAAGGGCGAGAGTACCGTTACTATCTATGGAAGATTGCTCGACGGAACAGGTGAACCGATCTCCGGTGTAAAACTGAACCTGTATGCATTGAACAGAACTGCCATAACAGACAAGAACGGTAATTTCAGATTCAGCGATGTAAAGGTAGGGTCATATAAAATCCAGATACTCGGTGATGACGGTGAGTGGACTGCAGAGCTGCCTGTTGTGATCTCTTTCGGGACCAGAACCGAAGAGGTCAGCGGAGGTATTACCGTAAGCGGCGGAAACCTTGATATGGAGTTGGTATTAGACAATGATAAGCTTTCAATTAAGAATGTATCATCTCCTGCTAAAACTACGACAATATATCGTATCATTATTCCTGCAGCTGTTCTGATAATAATCGCCGGACTGGTAATAGTGATCCTTAAGAAGAGAACAAATTATGAACCTGATATCGACTAACCGAGAAGTTCATCCAATCTGACGAGAGCATTCCCGTATATCTCGACACACCTGAAAAGCTCTTCTTCCAGTATGTATTCATCAGCCTGATGAGCGACATCTCTAACAGGATCGAAAACCGGACCGAATGCTATGATGTTGGGCATGCGTCTTGCATATGTACCACCACCGATAGCTATTGGGATCCTGCTTTCGCCGGTAACGCTGTTATAAACATCGAGCAAAGATTGAACAAATTCACTGTCAGGTTCTCGGTAAAGTGGATCCATTGACGAATCTTCGGAGATTTCAAGCCCGACGGAGGAAGCAGCAGAGCGCAACCGGTCCATTATACTCTCCTTGGAAAATGTAACAGGGTATCTTATATCTATAGTCATTGAAACGGAGCTGCTACTGATCGACAGCAAACCTACATTGAAAGTCAGCGGACCCGACTGTGAATCACTAAAACCGATCCCAATAAGACTGCCATCAGTCGTTTCAGCAATGTATTTAGTGTAAAAATCAACAAAAGTATGCCGGAGTCCTTTAGCTTTCAGCTTTTCTGAAATATCAGTCATTGCCCTCGATATGGCATTTATACCATATTGCGGCATGCTAGCATGACTTGATCTGCCATGAACGATAAACTCTTCACCGTTTAGAGAATATCTGCATGTGGAAGGAACCATGTTAGCCTTATCACCACCATCTGCAGAAAGAGTTATTCCGGAAGTGAGAGGTGAGTCATCAGGCGTTCGGAACGTTACATGAAGAATGCCTTTCTCTGCGTAAATGACCGGAAACTTTGCGTCAGGTGTAAATCCGATATCCGGAACTTTCTCCACGGACCTATAGTGATCCATGCACTCGCACCCACTCTCTTCATCCAGTCCAAGGATCAGGCGTATCCTGTTGGAAGGCTTCCAGCCGTTATCCTTAAGTATTTTCATCGCCAAAAAGCATGCTGCAGCAGGTCCTTTATCGTCGATAATACCTCTGCCGATAAATTTTCCGTCCTTAATATTTAGAGAATAGGGATCAACTGTCCATCCGTCACCGGGAGGTACGATATCCAGATGGCAAAGAACAGCAACTTCCCGAGGACCTTCACCGAACTCGATGTACCCTGCATATCCGTCAAGATCAGCCACTTTAAAACCGTAAGCCTCGGCCACGTTTAAGAAGAATCGAAGTGCTTGGGCTGTGTGCTCGCCAAAAGGAGCTTTATCTGATGATTCACTTTTAACACTTGGTACAGAAATAAGTCCTTCCAAGATCTTAGTTAGCAATTCCCGATTATCGTCAGAAAGTATACTTATCATTTGGAGGTCTTTCCTTTCGAACTGTCAAAGAAGGGAAGAACGGCTATCAATGCAAATACAGTACCTATACCTGCGCCGATAAGCATATCTCTGTAAAAATTATATTTCACAAGATTGGTCATATAATTCCCGAAAGTAAGCTTCACTGAGGGTTCTTTCAATATCAAAACAGCAAGATACGCGAACTGTACTATGATGATAAATGCGATCGAAATGATCCCGATCATCCATCTGCCTGACTTGTTGATGCCTGCACCCGACAACTTATAACCCACTATAGCAAAGTAAGATATCAGATATGCGCATATACAGGTGATCAGGGAACGAACAAGATTAAGCACCCAATCAGGTGAACCGGCAGAATTCAGAAGCCCGTTGACCATGTCCATGATATAAGGCATTATCAGCCAGGGTATAGAACCTATCAAAGCACCGGCTAAAGTAAAGAGTACTTTTCTAAGCGTTGAGACCTGTCTGTTATTTCTATCAAGAGCTCCGCCTTCTTCAGCCTCAGCCTCAGGATCTGAAACATCACTGTTGTCTGTGTCGTCACTATTGACATCATCTGCTGTTTCTACACCCTTTTCATTTTCATCAAATTTAGTTGCGCAATCATCGTGCATGTAGCAGAATAAGTCATACATATATGTTTCTTTATCTGCACCAAGTTCGCCGCATTCCTGGCATCTGTTGGCGGTTACGATGCTAAGATCACTCAATATGCCCGATAGCAATGCAAGAATGAACTCGATGTCATCGGTTTTCAAAGAAGTTGAATCCTTGATCCTTATGCAAAGAAATCCATCGGTTATATCATATCCTTCGAGTCTCATCGTCGAACTGTTCTTTTCAAGAAGCTGCATCAGTTCATCGGTCTGATCCCGGAGTATACCGGGGACCGGGGTAATGAAACTCTTGATCCCTTTGCCATCGATCCCTGTGAAAAGATGTCCTTGTTCTTTCCCGTATATGTAGCTGTCTCTGATCATCCAGTCGTTTCTTTCGGCAAAAATCCTCATTTTCTTTGAAATCAGGTTTTCCATATTCATCGTAACTCCTTCTTGCATAGTTTGTTTAATTATACAATATGTATCGGCAATTAACAAAGCAAAATGATGATATACAGTAATCGGTGAGTTAGGTGTTGAAATACATCGGATAACGTGTTAAAATCCATTAGATTCAAAATACACACACGATACCCGTTTCTGTTGTCATATGATCAAATATTTCGGGTGCGTGGAGGAAAAAACAGGAGGAAAATATGTCAGTTATCAGTATGAAGAGCCTTTTAGAGGCCGGTGTCCATTTCGGACATCAAACACGTAGATGGAACCCGAAAATGGCGGAATACATCTACACAGAGAGAAATGGTATCTATATCATCGATCTGCAGAAGACCGTAAGAATGGTAGACGATGCCTATATGTTCATCAGACAGATCGCGATGAACGGTGGTTCGGTTCTTTTCGTAGGAACCAAGAAACAAGCTTCTGATTCAATCAAAGAGGAAGCAGAGCGTTGCGGTATGTATTTCATTAATAACCGCTGGCTTGGAGGAACACTTACTAATTTTAAGACAATCGAAAAGAGACTTGCACGCCTGGAAGAATTGACTAACATGCTTACTGACGGAACTTTCGATGTCCTCCCCAAGAAAGAAGTAGCTAAACTAAAACTTGAAATGGAGAAACTGGAGAAGAATCTTGGCGGAATAAAAGGAATGGAGAAATTACCGTCATGCCTTTTCGTTGTTGATCCTAAGAAAGAGCATATTGCAGTTCTTGAAGCCAGAAGACTGCACATACCTATAGTCGGTATTGTCGACACTAACTGCGATCCTGATGAAGTTGATGTCGTTATCCCCGGAAATGATGACGCTATAAGAGCTGTGAAACTTATCGCCGGTAAGATGGCAGATGCTGTGATCGAGGGGCATCAGGGCGAGCAACTCACTATGGAGGACGCTGAAGCTGTAGAACAAAGTCTGGAGTACAAAGCAGAATCCGAACCCGCAGAACAAGATGTCCAAGTGCCGCAGATTACTGAAGAAATTTCTGAAAACTGATTTCAGACGAGAGGAGATCATATAATGGATATTACTATGGAAATGATAAAAGACCTCAGAGAAAAGACCGGTGCCGGAATGATGGACTGTAAGAAAGCTCTTATGGAAAATTCCGGGGATATAGATAAATCGATCGCATGGCTGAGAACTAAGGGGATAGCTTCAGCAGCTAAGAAGTCATCAAGGATAGCGGCTGAAGGTATTGTTGATTCTTATATTCATGCCAACGGAAGGATCGGGGTTCTTATTGAAGTGAATATCGAGACTGATTTTGCTGCGAAAAATGATATGTTTAAAGATTTTGTTAAAGATTGTGCGATGCAGATCGCTGCTATGAATCCCAAATGGATTTCTCAATCAGATGTACCGGCTGCTGAAATCGATGCAGAGAAAGATGTTCTCAGAACTAAAGCTCTTAATGACGGGAAACCTGAGAAAATAGTTGAAAAAATAGTTGAAGGCGGTCTTAAGAAGTTTTATGATGAGAATTGTCTCCTTAATCAGGCCTTTGTAAAAGATGAGTCTAAAACTATTGACTCATTGTTGAAAGAGACGATTGCGAAAATCGGTGAAAATATTTCTGTCAGAAGATTCGTCAGGTACGAAATGGGTGAAGGACTACAGAAGAAAGAAGATGATTTCGCTCAAGAGGTAATGAGTCAGATAAAATAGTAGTTTTAAAAGCAAAGAGGCTGCATTAAAAGTGCCGCCTCTTTTTTTGCATAAAGGAGGGACCCATGACTGCACCGATATATAAAAGGATCCTGCTTAAGTTGAGCGGAGAAGCTCTCGCGGGAAATAAGACCCAAGGACTTGACAGTGATGTTCTCAGAGAGATCGGCGAGACTGTAAAGATAATATCAGACATGAATGTTGAGGTCGCTATAGTTGTAGGCGGTGGCAATTTCTGGAGAGGCAGAACAAGTGAAGGTATGGATCGTGTCACTGCGGATCATATGGGGATGCTGGCAACTGCAATGAATGCTTTAGCTATATCCGATGCGCTTGAACAAGCAGGTGCTGTGACAAGAGTTCTTAGTGCAATAGAAATGAGACAGTTTGCAGAGCCCTTTATACGTAAAAGGGCAGTCAGGCACTTGGAAAAGGGCAGAATAGTAGTTTTTGCCTGTGGAACAGGTAATCCTTATTTTTCTACCGATACAGCAGCGGCTTTAAGATGTACAGAAATCGAAGCAGATATACTTTTAAAAGCAACTATGGTGGATGGAGTTTATGATAAAGATCCCCGAGTTCATAGCGATGCTAAGAAATATGATCATGTCAATTATGATGAGATACTATCAAAGAACCTGGGCATAATGGACGCGACCGCAGCTGCTTTGTGTAGAGATAATAATGTGAAAATTGGTGTTTTCAGTATGGAAAATCTTCATAATATCGTTGATATGGTTTGTGGTGAAGACATCGGCACGATTGTTAGCGACTGAACTTGCTCATATTTCTATCATAGATTATAATCTAAGGATAGTATCGGTGATCCCCGATCATACATAAATCGACCGGAGGTGATTTTATGACAGAAATAACAAACGCAACATTTGCACCATTTGAAGATAAGATGACAAAGGTGATCAGTCATCTTAAGGAAGATTTCAATACGATACGCGCGGGAAGGGCAAATCCGAAAGTTCTGGATAAGATAGCAGTTGAGTACTACGGGACAATGACTCCGATAAATCAAATCGCTAATGTACAGGTGCCTGAAGCCAGACTTATGACTATTACGCCTTTTGATCCTTCAGTGTTGAAAGGGATCGAAAAGGCTATTCAGATTTCAGATCTTGGCATCAATCCTATGAATGATGGTAAGATCATAAGGCTTTCTTTTCCGGCTCTGACTGAAGACAGACGTAAAGATCTCACTAAGACAGTCGCCAAACATGGTGAAGAAGCTAAGATCGCTGTCAGAAATATCAGAAGAGATGCTTTGGATTATTTGAAATCACTTGAAAAGAAGAAAGAAATTAGTGAAGATATATTGAAAGATTCTGAAAATACTGTTCAGAAACTGACTGATAAATATATTTCAGATATTGATAAACTCATCGCAGAAAAGGATAAAGAATTACTTGTTGTCTGAAATCAACAATACACGTGAGGACTCCTGATGAGTTTTAGGTTTTTGAAAAAGAGAAAGCCTCCGTTTAATGATGCCGGTAGAATTCCTGTTCATATAGGTGTTATTATGGATGGAAACGGCAGATGGGCAAGAAAGCGTGGACTTCCCAGAAGTGCGGGACATAAAGCCGGTGCTGAAAAACTTAGAAATGTTACTGAATGGTGCGGTAATCTTGGCATAAAGTATTTGACAGTGTACGCTTTTTCTACAGAGAACTGGTCCAGACCATCCGAAGAAGTTTCCGGATTGATGTCGCTTCTAATAGAATTTCTTGAAAAATATGAACCTGAAATGGCAATACAGGGTGTTCGTTTGAGAGTACTCGGAGATATGGATTCACTTCCCGATAATATCAGGAGAGCTTTGGATAACGCCGTGCAGCGTTCAGTGAACAGACAGAAAATGCAGTTGATAATTGCTTTTAATTATGGCGGGAGACGAGAGATAGCCCATGCTGCCAGGAAAATTTCTGAAATGATCACTCAGGGAACTATTACGCCGGCTGATGTCAGCGAAGACCTTATTTCTGATAATCTCTATCTTCCTGACATACCGGATCCGGACATGATAATCCGACCGAGCGGTGAACTTAGGTTGTCTAATTTTTTGCTTTGGGAGTCGGCATATTCGGAATTATGGTTTTCAGATGTTTTATGGCCTGATTTTTCAGAGGAACATTTGAGAAAAGCTTTAGAGGATTATATTCATAGAGACAGAAGATACGGTGGAGTCAAATCATGAAAACCAGAGTTATTACAGGTATTGTGTTTACACTAACTGCAGCAGCTTTTCTTGTTCCGGGGTTTGCTGTGCCGATGCTTTCGCTGCTTTTCTTTCTTATGGTTTCAGTGGCTTGCCTAATCGAATTATCTTCAGTGATAAAGCTAAAACTACCGGATATCAGTCAGCCTTTGATAACAATATCTGCGCTTGGGATCCTTATTCCGATGATACCTGTATTTCTTAAAGGCAGTTTTGATTGGGGGTTTATAACTGATATGGAAGTATCATCCCCCAATAAACTTTCTTTAGAGAGAGCTGAGATCCTTGAATATCTGACTGACACATCTGCTTATTTCCTGATATTTTTCGTTGTTTTTTCATTTTTTTCAGTTATTTATATTTTATCCGCCAAAGGTCCGACGAAGATTCTTGAAGCCGTTATTACCCCTCTGACTTCGGTGTATATAGTTTTTCCCTTCGCCTGTGCTGCTACTCTTCTTTTTATAATGCCGAACGGCTTTTTCTGGATGATAACGGCTTTTATTGCAGCCTGGGTGTCTGATGTATTTGCTTTTTTCGCAGGAGTAACACTCGGAAAACATAAAATCGTACCTCAGATAAGCCCTAAGAAGACATGGGAGGGAACGATAGGGGGAATCATTGGAACTATCATGATCATTACTGTATGGATAAGTATAGTCATGAAAGGACCTGACATTGTTGCGAAAGGCAGTGTGTTCCTTGTTTCCTTTGGTGTTGTTACAGGTCTTATAACCAGCCTTGCCTCACAATTAGGTGACTGGTTCGCTTCCGCAATTAAAAGATCAGCCGGTGTTAAGGATTATGGTTCACTGCTTCCGGGACATGGAGGCTTACTTGACAGATTTGATGGTGTCCTTTTTGCATTTCCGACTGTTTTAGCAGCAGCAATTATTTATTATTTGATCTGATTTCATGAGGTGTATATGATACGATCGATTTCCGTTACAGGATCTACAGGATCCATCGGAACACAGACACTTGCAGTTGCTTCTCATCTGGGGATAGAGGTAAAAGCAATAAGCGCTAACAATAATGCAGAGAAAATATTCGATCAGGTCAGGAAATTTCGTCCTAAGCTGGTTTCTTTGAATGATCATAATGCCGTGAAAAGACTGTTGGAAATGATGGGAAGCGATTTTCCGGGAACTGAAGTGATCTCGGGTCAGCAAGGAAATATTGAAGTCGCTTCGTATCCGGATGTGGACATGACTGTTGCAGCGATGGTCGGTGTCGCCGGACTTGAATCTGTTTTAGCGGGGATAAAAGCAGGACATGATATTGCATTGGCGAATAAAGAAACTTTGGTCGCAGGCGGAGCTTTCGTTATGGAAGCAGCAGAAAAGGCCGGAGTGAAGATCCTTCCTGTTGACAGCGAACATTCTGCGATATGGCAGTGCCTTCCTGATAATGAAGAGCCGGGTAAAATTATCAGAAGGCTGTTCCTTACTGCATCAGGCGGACCTTTCAGAGGCTGGAATAAAGAGCGGCTTGTCAATGTGAACGTTGAAGAAGCTTTATCTCATCCTACATGGATAATGGGGAATAAAATAACGATAGACAGTGCAACTCTCATGAATAAAGGTCTTGAAGTTATTGAAGCTCACTGGCTATTCAATGTTGACCCTGCGAATATACGCGTAGTAATACATCCTCAGAGCATTATACATTCGATGGTTGAGTTTGTTGATGGTTCGGTTTTAGGTCAATTGGGATTTGCCGATATGAAGATACCGATACAGGCAGCTCTTACCAGAAAGGAAAGAGTTGAAGGGGTGTTTAGAGAATTTGATCCGGTAAATGCATCACCAATTGTTTTCGAAGAACCGGATATGCGCACATTTCGTTGTCTCCCTCTTGCTTTTGACGCTCTCAAGACAGGCGGAAGTATGCCTGCGGTAATGAATTCCGCGAATGAAAAGGCAGTTGAACTTTTTCTCGGAAGAAGGATATCGTTTTTAGATATTCCGGAACTTATTGAAGAAACAATGGATCTTCACTCCAGGATCGGAGTTGTTAAAGAAATTGATTATGAAACGATTTCAGAACTTGATAAATGGGCTCGTTCTGTAACCGGAAAGGCGGTTTGATCCAATATGGGTATTTTTATCGGAATTCTGATACTTAGTTTAATGATGCTTGTGCATGAACTTGGGCATTACATAACAGGAAGGCTTCTGGGATTTAAGATAATCGAGTTTTCGATTTTTATGGGGCCTGTGATTACTTCGTGGACAAGTAAAAAGACGGGAATTAAATATAGTCTGAAATTGTTACCTATAGGTGCATCTGTTAGATTTGTCGGAGAAGAAGGAATGGGTGAAGACGCAAGCGAAGACCCTGAATCATTTAATCTGAAACCGGCTTGGAAAAGAGCTATTGTTTTGAGTACCGGAGCAGGGATCAATATATTGTCCGGAATAATCGCTCTTTCTATATTATTTAGCACAACCGGATTTGTTACTACAGAGATATCTCAAATTCAGACAGATTCACAGGCCGCTACGGTCAGTTTGGATCCCGGAGTGAAAGTTATTTCAGTCAATGGAGCCAGGATCATAACATCCATCGATTATGCTATGGAAATGAGTTTTATCCCACCGGATAGTAATGTAGATCTCATTGTTAAGGATCCTGAGACCGGGGAAGTTAATGACTTTTTACTTATCCCTGCGAAGAAGAGTTCCTATTTTCTGGGCATAACCATGGATCGCACCGGGGAAAACGGTGGATTGAAGATCATTGATGTTGACCCGTCATCCAATGAAGGAAGTCCTGTTTTCGAAAAAGGTGATATTCTGCTGACTGTCAATGGGATATCAATGGCTGATGATTATGATTCTGCCGCTTCTGTTATATCAGAAAGTAATGGTGATAAGCTTGATGTAAGGATCATCAGAAACGGTCAGGAGATGTCTGTAGAACCCAGACCGATGCTTCGTGAATACTATAATGAACGAGGGCTTGTATTCAAAGCCGGAGGCGGGTTTGGCGATTCTGTTCTGGAATCATTAAAATATACCGTTTCGATAGTAAAACTTACATTTAAGAGTATAGCTAAGATATTTACAGGTGAAATCGCTGCGAAAGACGGTCTGTCAGGACCGGTAGGAGTTGTTGCACTGGTTGGTTCTATGGTAACGCAGGAAACTACCGCTGCTGAGAAGATAGCGGATCTGCTTTGGCTGTTTGCTTTGATATCATTGAATCTGGGTGTGTTTAATCTTCTGCCCATACCTGCTTTGGATGGCAGCCATCTGCTCTTACTTGTTGTTGAGAAGATACGGGGAAGGAGACTTTCTGCTAAAGTGCAGACTGTTATCGTAATGGTGGGGTTTTTTATGATAATCGGGCTTGCCTTGTTAGGGCTTGTTTTTGATATAATGAGACTAACAGGAAATTAAAGACAGGAGATCGGAGATGTTTGAACGCAGAGTGACGCGTGAAATCAGAATTGGGTCTGTTATCATTGGCGGTGGTAATCCGATCGCTATACAATCAATGAACAATACTGATACATCTGATGTAAAGGCTACACTTGATCAGATCGAGAAGCTTGCTGAGGCAGGTTGTGATATAACAAGAGTTGCTGTACCGGACATGGAAGCGGCACGTGCATTGAAAGAGATAACCGGTCGATCACCGATCCCGGTGGTAGCGGATATACATTTTGATTATAAACTTGCACTTGAATCAATTAGAAATGGTGCAGCTAAAATCAGGATCAATCCGGGTAATATCGGAGGGAAAGACAAGTTGAAGCTTGTAGCAAACGAAGCTAAAAATGCGGGAGTGCCTATTAGAGTAGGTGTTAATTCCGGCTCGGTGAACCGGGATTATCTTGCTGAATTCGGAAGTGTCGATGGCAGGGCTTTGACAAAGAGCGCAATGGATGCTGTTAATGAACTTGAATCTGTAGGGTTCAACGATATCGTGGTTTCTGTGAAATCCTCAGACCCGCTGCTTACTATCAAAGTATACAGACTCCTTTCGAAAAGAATCGATTATCCTTTGCATCTCGGTGTTACCGAAGCAGGTACACCTGCTGAAGGTTCTGTCAGATCCGCAGTAGGTATCGGAACTTTACTGGCTGAAGGAATAGGTGATACTATCAGAGTATCACTTACCGGTGATCCGATCCTGGAAGCTGATTGTGCTTTATCGATCCTGAAAGCTCTTGATCTGAGGCGTTCAGGTGTTCAGATCATTTCATGTCCTACTTGCGGGAGAACATCTGTTGACCTGATAGATATCGCTGAGAAGGCAACTAAAGAACTTAAGGGTATAAAGACTCCTCTTAAGGTTGCAATAATGGGGTGTGCAGTCAACGGTCCGGGCGAAGCACGTGATGCGGACATTGGTATCGCCGGCGGGAAAGGAGAATTTCTGCTTTTCGAGCACGGTAAAGTCATTAAGAAGGTCCCGGAGAGTGAAGCATTGAATGAATTGATGAGGATGGTCAGAGAATTAGCATATAATGAAAAATAGCCTGCAAAATCTTTTTAATATATTAAAACACAGGACGGGTTCCTCAGTAAGCAGTTTGCAGATGGAGGGACTTGTTTCTAATATGCATATAACTTCAGACGGTACTGCTATCTTGACATTGCTGGTCGAGAAATTGCCCGATGCTGCAGTTTTAGCTGATACAGAGAGAATATTTGCCGAGCTTCTGGCAGCAAGAGATGTTTTTTTTCGTTTAGTTTTCGCTGAATATGAAAGTCCGGATCCTGCACGATATTTGACTTGGGCTGCTTCACATATCGAAAGGTCCAATCCGATCGATGCTGCTGTTGTGAGAAATTCAGAACTCACTCAGAAGGATGAAGTATACTTTCTCAGTTCAGCATATACTGCCGATGTGGTAAAACTGGAAATGATATGCAGATCGATCGAAGGTATTTTCAAAACCGGTATGGATATGGATATATCGATATGTGCTGATGTTTGTGATATAGATGCTAGATCAGCTTCTGAAGAAATATATAAAACTGCGATAGACGAAGCAGCTAAGATAGATTTTTCTGAGATACGTCAGCAAAATGAACGCAAGAGTTCAATAAGTGGTGAGAAGAATTATAAGCGCAAATATTCGAAGAAAACAGCTGATGTTATTTGGGGGCGGTTCAATACAGAGCTTCCGGTTTCCAGGATCTCACAATTACATAATGAAAGCGGAACGGCTGTTTTCGAAGGTGAGATTGTTGATTATGAGGAGAAAAGTGTAAGTAATGGCACGAAGACTTTGCTGAAATTTAATATTTCAGACAGGACAAGCACTATCAGATGCTCCGTTTTCATGGATCCAGAGAAGGCCGAAGGCTTTATAGCTGATCACAGAAACGATTACCTTAAAGTGATTGGAGAAGTATCTTATGATTTCAGGTTTGAGAAAGATCTTGTTGCGAGAGTTACCGGAATAGCGAAAGCCTGCAGACCTGAAGAAATAGCCGATAATGCTGACAGGAAAAGAGTCGAACTGCATTGCCATACCAAAATGAGCAGCCGCGATGCAGTGTGTGATGTGAAAGAACTTATCAATAAAGCGGTTCACTACGGACATTCAGCTATAGCTATCACTGATCACGGAGTTGTACAATCATTTCCTGATGCAGCTAAGGCATGTTCCGGTCTTAAGAAGAAGGGGAAAAGTATAAAACTTCTATACGGTATGGAATGCTATCTTTCTGATGATCTGGATTGTGTATATTATATGGCAGATGATCATTTACCGGAAAGAGGATTCGTGGCTGTTTCGCTGATAACTGCTGAAGATGAAACCGGAACTAAAAGATCAAATGGATACAATGCTGTGAAATTCATGAAAAACAATGAGGGTGATTATTTTCAGACAGGTGAAATTGAATTTGAGCTTGCGATACCTCTTAAAGAAGGGCATATTCCTGAGATATTTTCGGCGATACAGAGACTGAATGATTTTATTGGGGACTCGGCCATTGCCTCGGATGATGTTCTCAGCGTGCTGTCTGTATTGAGAGAAGAAGGCTTCAGGACATATGAAAAGAACTCCCCGGCTATCAAGTTTTACGGTCCGGCTATAGATACCTTAAAATTGAGGAAAATATTTCTTAAGGGATCGGGAACCCATGAAGGTTATACGGGAAACGAAGCTTCTTTATATGCACGAACAGTGACGGATGTTTTCAACATCTTAAAGACTGATTCGCCTGAAGAGATAAACACTGCTGCGGGCAGACTTGACATGAAAGGATTTCCTGCTAACGCAAAAGGCAGTTTTCATTGTGTTTTACTTGCGAAATCGATAGTCGGATTATACGGACTGTATCGTTTGGTATCTGAATCGCATACTAAATATCTTTACAGAGATAGACCGCGTGTCCCAAAGAGCAGTTTAGAGTTTTTCAGGACAGGTATTATAGTCGGAGGCGCATGTGAAGCCGGCGAAGTTTTTCAAGCTGCTGTTGATCATTACGATAAATATCAGAAGGATTATAGCAGAGCAGTGTCAGAGATCTGTGACAGTGAATTTCTTCGAAAATGTGAGTTTTACGATTACCTTGAGATACAGCCGATAGGTAATAACGAGTTTATGCTTTTGCCAAGTGAAAAGAAAGGCTTTCCGGTACCTCCTAAGTATTCTGATGTAAGTGACCTTAAGAATATCAACAAACTTATTTGTGAGGCTTCCAATCAGACTGACATCCCACTTTGCGCAACCGGTGACGTCCATTTCCTTAGGCCTGAAAATGCTGTGATGAGAAGCATTTTGCAATATGATGCAGGTTATAAAGATGCAGCGCGACAACCGCCGCTATTTTTCAGGACTACTGAAGAGATGCTGGCTGAGTTTAGATATCTGGGAGATGATATTGCGGAGAAAATAGTTGTAAGTAATCCATTGCTTATCGCGGATATGATCGAGGATGATCTTCAGCCATTCCCTGAAGGCTCGTTTCCGCCGTCTATAGCGAGTGCAGAGAAAGATGTTACGGATGAAACATGGAAATCAGCCGAAATCATATATGGAAGGAATGGCGAATTGCCTGATGTAGTTCGGTCACGCATCCGAAAAGAGCTTAGATCCATTATAGGTAATGGTTTTGCGATCATGTATTATATAGCTTTCAAACTAGTCAGAAAGTCAAATGAGGATGGTTATATAGTTGGATCAAGAGGTTCTGTCGGATCATCCTTTGTTGCTAAACTGTGCGGAATAACTGAGGTGAATCCTCTCCAACCACATTACATATGTCCCGATTGCAGATATTCTGAATTTGATGAGTCCGGGCTATATGGTTCAGGGTATGACTTGCCGGATAGAAATTGCCCTGAGTGCGGTTCAAAACTTTTAAAAGATGGTCAAGACATACCGTTTGAAACATTTCTTGGATTCGAGGGTGAGAAACAGCCTGATATCGATTTGAACTTTTCGGGTATATATCAAAGTACCGCACATAAATATATTGAAGAAATGTTCGGAAGTACACATACATTTCGAGCAGGTACGATTACCGGCTTTGCAGAAATGAACACTGCTATGATGGTTAGAAAGTACAACGAAGGTCATAATGTTGAAATGACAGGTGCTGAAGCTCAGAGGCTTGCAAACGGTCTTCAGGGTGTAAAACGTACAACAAGTCAACATCCGGGTGGGATAGTCGTTGTTCCGAAAGATAGGGAGATATATGATTTTACTCCCATCCAGTGTCCTGCTGATAAGACTGAGAGCGGTATAATCACAACTCATTTTGACTTTAATTCGTTGCACGATACAATATTGAAGCTGGATATACTGGGACACGATGATCCGACAATGCTTAAAATGCTAAGTGATATGACAGGCATCGATGTGAATAAAATAGATATAACCGACACTAAAATAATGAAACTTATGCAGGATCCTAAGGTTTTGGGGCATGTCATTGAACCTTCAGTTGACTGTGGGACTCTGGGGTTACCTGAAATGGGTACTTTTATGGCAAGGGGGATGATCAAAGAGACAAAACCTTCCAGATTTTATGATCTGGTTCAGCTTATGGGGCTTTCTCACGGAAAAGATGTTTGGAATGGAAACGCAAGAGAACTTATAAGAGAAGGGATTTGCTCGATTTCTGATGTTATCGGTTGCCGCGATAGTATCATGACTGCTCTTATGCATAAAGGTCTGTCAACGAAAATGTCTTTTAGTATTATGGAAGCGGTCCGCAAAGGGAAGAGTCTTACTGAAGAACAAGAAAAGGTGATGAGAGAGCATGAAGTCCCGCAGTGGTATATTGAGTCATGTAAAAAGATAAAGTACATGTTTCCTAAAGCGCATGCTGTTGCATATTCTATTTCAGCTTTAAGGATAGCGTGGTTCAAAATATACAGGAAGACTGAATATTATTGTGCTTATTACACTGTCAGGGCGGATGATTTTGACTACAGACTGATGTGCGGAGATATTCAGAGTGTGCGCTTCTATATGAGCAAATTTATTGATGCTTTCAGAACCAAGGAAAAAATACAGGTTAAGATCAACGGTTCTTCTGATGCCGAAGAATTTTCAACTGATAAGTCGAAAAAGATATATTATATCCTGGAACTTGTTGAAGAGATGTACTGCAGGGGAATCAAATTTTTACCTCTGGATATATATAAATCTGATGCATCAAAGTTTATAATGGAGGGAGAAAATCTGATCAGACCTCCGTTGAATACATTACCTTCTGTCAGTAAGACTGTAGCAGGCAATATCGTGATCGCAAGGCAGAAGCATAAGAGATTTATATCCAGGGAGGATCTGGCTGTTAAAGCAGGATTGGGTGACTCTGTTTTAAAGTTGCTTGATTCACAGAGATGCCTTGACATTTTGCCGGAAACAACACAGATAGATATCTTTTCGATTTGCTGATATCCGGAAAGGGAAAAATGTTCGTAAAGGTCGTTTTAAAGAATGCAACAATTGAATTTGATAAAGAGTACGTATATGCTGTTCCTCCGGAATCAGAGGAACTTATACATGAGGGATCATGTGTTTCAATTCCTTTCGGAAGAGGTAACAATGAGGAAAAGGGATATGTGATCTCTTTCGCAGAAGATCCGGGAGACGGATTTTATGTTAAATCTATAATCAAAGTATATGACCCATCCCCAATGCTTGATAATAATCAGATTTCTCTGGTAAGGAAAATGATCAAAAAGTATTCCTGTTCATATGGTGATGCTATAAGGCTTATGTTACCACCGGATACTGATGCCGGTAAGAAAAGAAATTCTACTATTTATCTTGTTGATCCCGAGGAAGCCGGAATAATGGCTTCCGAAAGTGATTTCAGCAACATCAACCAGTTAAGAGTTGTAGAATATCTATTAGAGTATGGTGAGTCGCTACAAAATGATGTTATGACGTCGTGTCAGGTATCGAAATCCACTTTTTTGACCTTGAAGAAGAAGAATATAGTGGCTTTTGGCAAATCTGTTATGCATGAATCACCTCGGATAGATGATATGAAGTGTGATGAGACTTCTTTTCAATTAACTGATGATCAGACAGATGCATTATTGAAAATGTCTGAAGCTGATTTGGATGTTTATAATGAATTTCTTCTATACGGTGTAACAGGAAGCGGGAAAACTGAAGTATATCTGGAAATGATAAGGAAAAATCTCATGGAAGGTCACGGGTCGATATTGCTTGTGCCGGAGATCTCGCTTACACCACAGATGACAGCGCGTCTTGAAAACAGATTCGGTGACAATGTAAGAGTCCTGCATAGCAGACTTACGGCATCTGAGAGAAGCCGAAGGTGGCATGATGTGCTTTCGGGAAAAGCTCAGATCGTTGCAGGAGCTCGTTCGGCGGTTTTCGCTCCGGTGAAGGATCTCAAGCTTGTGATCATAGATGAAGAGCAGGAAAGCACATATAAATCTGA
>Ga0265294_10004525_pt1 | contig 17348 bp, 11 predicted proteins | sample MunlanPumphouse3_FD_192504 | JGI IMG/M metagenome (GOLD analysis project Ga0265294, IMG submission 192504) | Groundwater microbial communities from a municipal landfill in Southern Ontario, Canada - Pumphouse #3 | ecosystem: Environmental > Aquatic > Deep subsurface > Groundwater | place...
TAGAAGAATGATTAAAAACTAAATCTAAAATAATCTTCATTTTGCGTTTATGTAAATTATTAACTAAATCAAGTAAATCATTTTCATTTCCAAACATTTCATCTATTTTAAAATAATCCTCAACATCATATTTATGATTACTTCTTGATTTACAAATTGGGGTTAAATAAATTGTATTTATTCCTAGATCCCTAAGATAATCAATCTTCTCAGTTATTCCTTTTAAATCCCCACCAATGAAAACGTCTTGCAAACGATTAAAATCACCACCCTTTAAATCAGTTGTGTTCCATGGTTTATTTACATAATTTTTTATAATATTCTTACTTCCATTATTAAATCTTTCAGGAAAAATCTGATAAAAAACGTCGCCGCTAAATTTTATATTGTTTCGAGGAATATCAAGTTCATTAATATAAGGATATCTGAATGAATTGTAGTAATAAAAATTAAAATCATAGTCCTTTGTAATGCCGATTTCGCTATAATAATACTCCTCTCCACTACTTGAGGTAATCAAAAAAAGATAGCTATACCTTGGATCGTTAGAAATAAGGTCGCATTCATAGTAATCAAATAATTCATCACTATATTTAACAAACATCTCTACTTGCTTTCTAGTTTTATACATTAAATGCATAACATTCCATAAACAAAATACCGATTTAATATCATCACTTTTCTTTGTTCTCAAACGAACTCTTAAATCAGTTTTATTAATTGGAAAACTATAATTCGAATCATTAATATGTTCAATTGCACAAAAATCCATAATAAACGCTCCTTTTTACTTTTCCTTATTCCAAATAAATTGCTTATTTAACGTTAATAATATACAATTTTATCATGAAAATTTTAACTTATAGAATCACCTTTTTAATTAGTCAAATACTACTATTTATTTTCGGCGTATTTTCGACAATTTACACCATCTATTCTTTGCAAACAATTGAAGGAAATTCAGAAAATTTTTTAATTGATTTTGCTTCTTTCTTGATTGGGTTAATTTTCGTGGGATCCGAGATTCATATGATAATTAAATCCTTCAAAAAAGGTACATCATTTATCAATCAAATCTGCTTTCGTCGAGATAGTAAAAAACTTAATTTAGTCACAATAATCATCAACAACATCTTGCTTTTAATAGCGGCCTCTGTCTTTATTTGGTTCCTACTATGCGCGATTGGTATAAACTCAATTTATCCACAGAATTTTTATCAATGCGATTTTTATTTTTTGATTTTTGTTGCTTTAGTATTCTTAATTAACAATATTTATATTGACCTATACATAATTTTATTTTACAAAAACCCTTTTAACACTTTAAATTAATAATTGTATTTGGTTCCTACTACTTGTGTAGCGTAATTGGATGTACCAACTACACTCATTTTTTCATCAACCGCAAGCATTAACCCGTATTTATCAATAGTAAATTCTTCTTCAATAACAGAGCCAGCATACGATGTATCATCATGGCTTTTATAAGTTAAACTTCCATCATTATTAATCTTATAGGATCCATCAAAATTTTTTGATTTTACTGCGCAATAATCTCCATAATAGATTCCTCCACCTTTATAAGGGGAATCATATAAATAAAATATTGTTCTATAAGCATTAAATGCATCGGCATCTGATATTAATGATTCCGTAATTACTCCATTAATATCGTTTGACTTAAAATATGAATTCTTCTCATCATCAAAAGAAATTGTAAAATAATTATTTTTAACGCTGTTTTCAATTTTGTTACCAGTATAATCATCTTTAATACTTATGGTATAAATGATTCTAGTATCAATAAACTCACGACTAAACTCTTTCTCTTGATAATGTGTTCCAACAAGCAAATCATTATTGTATTCATCATAACTAGATTTAACTAAACCATTATTTGTATCATCATAAACTTTTTGGTAGTTCATATTTAAAAGATAATCTTCAAGTTCTTTTGAAATCTGTGTACCACAACTAGCTAAAGTAAAAATCAACAATAATAATGGAAAAGTTTTTTTATTCATATTTAGATTATATTCTAAAGTAAACTATCTTTATAGGCGATTATAGTTTCAAATGAATTAAGTTTAGTTTCTTTACTTAAGGTTAAATCATTTCGATTTAAAGTATCTAAATATAATTGATAACCATCAAAATCAACTTTATCTAAAGTATTTTCGCTGAATCCATTTGTATGCGCTATTTTATACATTAATCCTCTTTCAGTATCCTTGATATTTATGACAAATTCATTTAAATCTCCTGAAACAGAATAATCTAAATTTTGATTTAATGGAGTATCAAGATGTAATCCATCAACCGATTGTTTAATGCAATCAATTTTTTATAGTTATTAAACATATCAATATTTTTAACCTTTAAACCATAATCTAACTCATTTACTGCATAACTCGCATTATATGAATTACCATTACCTTGCTTTGTCCTTAAAAATTCTTCACCAGCAAGCATAAAAGTTGTTCCTTGTGAGGTAAAAACAACTGAATTAGCAAGCATTGCCATTTTTTTAATCGTTGACTCATCATTAATTCCAGCTGCTTTAATACGATCATAAAGAGTATAGTTATCGTGACAAGTTACATAATTGACAGTTTTATTAGGATCTTTAATTGCATTAGTTATTGAAGTAATTCCTCTTATACCACCTTGTATTTTGCTAGAATCATCAACATTTATACTAGTGGTGTTTGTAACCCACCCTTTAGCGCCTGTTCCATTTAGACCACCTTTAATTAAAGCATCACGCATTTGATCATTAAATTGACCATAACCTTTATATAAATTTCCATTAACTTGTTTAGCACTTAATGAATCTGTTAATGTTGAAGTTCCACCACTCCAAGGTTCACCATAAATACAAATACTTGGATTAATTGCTTTACAAGCAGCGGTTAAATCATCCATCGTTTCTAAATCATGAAGACCCATTAAATCAAAACGGAAGCCACCTAATTTATATTCTTTTGCCCAAAAAGATGCGCTATCAATCATAAACTTACGGCACATATACATTTCACTCGCTGTTTCGTTTCCACATCCACTGCCATTACTTAAGGTACCATCTCCATTATATCGATAGAAATATCCAGGCATTAATACATCAAAATTGCTTCCTTGAGCACTATTAACGTGATTGTAAACAACATCCATAATTATATTAATGCTTGATTCATTATAAGCTTTCACTAAATTCTTAAATTCTTTAATTCTAGTGTATCCATCATATGGATTAGAAGAATATGATCCTTCTAAACAATTATAATTCAAAGGATTGTATCCCCAGTTAAAAGTTTTATTATTTTCGTCATTAGCTTGATCAAAAATTGGAATAAATTGAACAGCATTAACACCTAATTCTTTAATATTATCAAAACCAGTTTTAACAGTCATATTATTTGTAGTATAAGTTGTACCACTTTCATAAGCACCATTAAAGGTTTTGGAATTTTCAGGCTTACCTGTCCAAGTTGCACTGCTAGTTATATCAGCGACATGTGTTTCATAAACTGTCAAAGATTTTCGATCATACTGATGTGCAGAAATTGTACCCCAATTATCTGGATTAGTTTTACTAAAATCAACAATCATACCTCTTAAACCATTAATACCACAAGACTTGGCATATGGATCGACAATCTCTTTAACTTTATATTCAGAGTTAGTTACGATATAAGTGTAATATTTGCCCGCCAAATCAAGATTAACATAGGTTGACCAAACACCCTTGTCGCCTTTACTCATTTCATATTCTTTATAAGAATTGCTTCCTAATGTTTCTGAAACTGATGAAGGGGTACCATTATCATAGATTCGTAATGAAACTTTGGATGATATTGGTGACCATACCTTGAAAGTTGAACCAGCCATTGCATATGTAACACCTAAATCATCACCATCGTAATTATAATCATTAGCAAATTCTGTTGTTTTATATAGTGATCTTGTTGATAAATTTGTACTCAAAGTTTTGCCACTTTTTTCAAAAACAACTTCTACACGATAACTATTTTCGAATGATGCTTTTTTACCATCAGGTAATACACATCTAAATCCGATATTTGGAGTTGATAAAGTTTTTTCTAAAATAACACTATCGTTCTCATAAATCTTATATGAAACGATATTTGTATTAGTTGATACAGCAATTTGAGTTGATGAAGTAAATTGAGCAGTTGTAATTTCATCAATTAAAGTTAAATCGCTATTTGCATAAATATTAGAATCATTTGTTTGAAGATAAACGTGATAAATATTTTTATCATCTTTTTCAAACTTTGAAAAATCAATAAAACGATCACCATCTGGATCTTTAGCTGACCAACTCCCTGCACTTTTAACAATAAAGCCCAAACCTGCAGTTGCTGTATTTGACGAAAATGTTGATAAAGGATAAGCCGCGATTGCACCGAACGCATCTGTTCCATTAAATGTATATTCCTTGCCTTCTCCACCCTTTGCCCAAAGCCATAAAGCCCAATTATCATACTTAGTATCATTTCTTTTATAGTGAAAAGAAATACTATCTTCTTTATAAGCAGGAGGTGTAATAAAATCATCACCCGGAGTAGGAGTATCTCCACCATTATTGGAATTACAAGAAATCATCGCTCCACTTAAAGCAATGGTTGAAAGAAACAAGACTGCTTTTTTGACTTTATTCATAAAGCCCTCCTTATGTACAAAATAGTATTTTAATCGAAAAAAACTATTCTCTACATTGAATAAACAAGGAAGGCCGAAGCCTCCCTTGTTAAAAACACTTCAATTAACTAGTAAGTTAAAGTACAAACGTGATTGCCAGCAACACCAACTAATGCAAAATCAATTGCACAAGTAACAATCAATTTATCAGCTTGTAAAGTAACAGTATTATTTACACCATCTTCTTTGACAAACTTATCACTCCAATCAGTATTACCCATAATACCAAATTCTTTTGGTCCTATAGTGCAATTTTCAGTGATTGTGTAATTATTGGCATCAACCTCAGTTAAGGCTTCTGCGGCCCAACCATTAAAATTACCAGCAATGTAAATTTTAGCATCAACAGCTAAACTTCCAGTTCCATTATTAGTGAGATTGAAAACAAAATCATATTTCTTTGTTGGATCTGGTTTTGTAGCTGGATCAAAGTGAACATCAACTGTCCAACTAAATTTATCATTATCATCAGCATCATTGACAGTATATGTCATATTATCATTTTGAAGTTTATTCCAAGAGAATGTAGATGGAGTAACATCACTATATTCAACAGCGATTAAATATGCGTATGTATCGGCATAAATCGTATCGAAAGTATAACTCCATTGTTTACGATCTGTGTCTGCAACTTCTTTTAGTTTGCCAGCATCAAGTTTAGTTGAGTCTGGATCACTAGTTCCTGGAGTAGCCCAACCAGTCCATGAACCATACATGTAAACGTTGCAGTATGATGGAACAGCATTATCAAAATTCCAAACAACAGTGTAATTAGTCTTTGGTGTACTTGGCGCCTTTAAGGCATTTTCAAAAGTTTGTGTGCCAAGATCTGCTTTACCATCAACAACAGTGAATGTTGGGTTTTCAAGGCCAGTGTACTTATCACGAGTCTCCTTTGATTTGTAGTTATCAACCCATTGTAAACCTAGTTTGCTTTCTGGCATATTACTCTTGCTATTGTAACCAATAACAACTTGGTATCCATTTAATTGAGCACCAGTATAAGTAGTAGCATCCCATGGAGCGAAAGTGTAATAAATCTTATTATCACCTTCTAGTTTTTTAAACTCATAGGCTTTAGTACCAGTAGCCCATGAAGCATCATTCTCTTCGGCCATACATCCGGTAAGCCAAATTGAACAATAATCAGCGAAAGTAGCACTACCATCACCGAGAGTTAAGTAGAACGTAACTTTGCCAGCTTCGGTTGGAATAGTCACCTCTGGAGTTGGTGTTGGTGTTGGTGTTGGTGTTGGATTTTGATCACACGCTGCTAATGCACCAACTGTAAGGGCTGCGAGAGCAACAACTAATAAACGATTTTTTTTCATAGTTATTAAATAACCTCCTATATCGTTATTTATTTTAAGGATTTTATAAAATCCTAGAAACCTAATTAATATAATCTGATATCATACTTATTTTCGTAAATTTGCGCTTTATCAATTTCAAAGTTTAATAAAATATCAGAACCTTTCTTAACATCCTTTAAAACTTTTACATAAATGATGTTTCCATAACTTACACATTTAGCAAATCTTTCAATTCCATAATCTAAAACATCTTCAACATGAACTTTGAATCCATCTTTTTCGACAATTTTATAGGCATCATGTGGAATTTCAAATCGATAATTTGATGTAAAGATTGCTAGTCCTAGAGCTTGAATAATCTTCTTGTTAATGTTTTTCTTGCTCTCAACATAACAGCCATTAATATTCGCATAAAACACTTTGCTAGTAAGATATAAATCATCTAAATCTTTTCCGTATTGAACTTTCAATTTCGCGAGTTCAGCTTTTCTAGCGACATCATCCGCGGCGAACTTTTGATTAAGAATATCTTCATCAGATTCGAACTTGGTTTGAAGTTTCTTTGATTCTTCTTTTAATTTAAATTCAGCAGCATTCTTCTCTTTTTTGAAGAAAGCTTTATTCTCTGTTTTAGACTTTAATAAATCGACAGAGTATATTTTTAATTCATTGTCTAAGCGACTAAAAATAGACTCATATTTTTGTGTAATTTCATCACATTTAGCAGAATTATCAATGTTAGATTTAGCAATCTCATTAAGTTTGGTTATTTTATCTTCATAAACTTTTTTAGATTTTTCGTTTGCTTCATTAAATCTATTACGAATATTTTGCTTTTCTTCTTTACTTATGTTTCGCTTCAATAAATCAAATGACAAGTTTTGTTTATTTTTTTCTAAATCTTCTTTGTATTCTTCTTTATACTGCTTATAAAGATAATCGCCTATTCCAAGCATACCAAGTTCATATTTTTCCTTGGTTTGAAATTCAACACGCTTTTTTTCAACATTATTCTTCGAAAATTTAATAATAGAATCGACAGCTTTTTTATCATTCTCATAATTCGAAAATGAGCCGAGATAACTATCATATTTATTTAAACTTTCAACAAGAATATTACCTTTTGATTTAATGGTCATGCATTTAAAATCAATGTTAATTTTAATTTTTTCACCAACTTTAACTTTATCATCAACAATTGCAAAAAAAGTGCGGCTTTTAATTTTTAAATATGCTAATCTAGTCATATTTAAAATTTCAATTTTATCAACAATTACTTCAATGCCGTTTTTATTACTTACATAAATTGAATCAGTTGGGATGAAAACACTTGCCATTTCAGTATCAGGACATTTAATGGCTGGAGGTAACATTAGTTTATTTCCATAAAAATCAACTATATTATCTTTAATATTGCAATCAAAGACATTTTCAATTGGAATTCTTGGAACGATGGTCATTTCAGTTTCTTTATCAAAGAAATGAGCTTTGCTCATATCAAATGCGGCATCAATAACATCTCCGGCTTTAATATTTGCTTTTCCATGGTCAGCTTTAATAATTACACGAGTAGATGTTTCAATAAAGCCGTCTCCTTGCATATTTAAATCTCCATAAACAAGCGTTTCGTTGCCTAATTCTTCAAAATGCGAAATTTTGACCTTCATTTTGTTTTTACTATTATTAACAATCTCTGGATCAATCGAAATATCTTCACATCTTAATCCAACCCAAACATGTTCGTTTCCATCAAAGTATGATGGCCTAACTTTTAATAAATCATTAAACGGAACATTCATTTTGTTATCGCAATAATCAAATTTAATTTCCACAATATCTTTATTTCTATTCATAACTGCTTCAAAAAAATTCATTTGTGGAGTTCCAATAAACCCAGCTACAAACTTATTTTCTGGAAATTCATATAAGTTTTGTGGAGTATCAACTTGTTGGATTCGACCTAACTTCATAACAACAACACGAGTGCCAAGAGTCATAGCCTCAATTTGATCGTGAGTTACATATATGAATGTTGTTTGTAATTGTTGATGTAACTTAGCAATTTCTGCACGCATTTCAGTACGTAATTTTGCATCAAGATTACTTAATGGTTCGTCTAGCAAGAAAACTTTTGGATTTCTTAAAATTGCTCGACCTAAAGCGACTCTTTGACGTTGACCACCACTCATTGCACGTGGTTTTGTGTCAAGATATTCAGTAAGTTTTAAAATATTCGCGGCCCATAAAACTTTTTCATGAATTTCTTCAGCAGGAACATGTCTAAGTTTTAAACCGAAAGCCATGTTTTCATAAACAGTCATATGTGGGTAAAGAGCATAGTTTTGAAAAACCATTGCTATATCGCGATCTTTTGGTTCCACATCATTAACTAATTCGTCGCCAATATAAAGTTCACCAGCACTAATGTCTTCAAGACCAGCAATCATTCTTAAAGTTGTGGATTTTCCACAACCAGATGGACCAACGAAAACAATGAACTCTTTATCAGCAATTTCCATGTTGAAATCACTAACTGCTTTGGTTCCATTTGGATACACCTTATAAATATGTCTTAAACTTAATTTTGCCATATAATACTCCTTTATTTGACAATTGCAATTCCCATTGGTGGCACAACTACTTCATCACTACTTGATAAATATCCTACATAACTTCCTTCAGTCGCACATAGACTAGCTAAAACGTTTTTATAAGAGCCACTAGCCAATGAATAATTCTGATAATTAAGATTACTAGCATTAATTAATACTAAAATACTACTATTTTTGTACTCTCTTTTTACCACACAAAACGAACCATCATTATTTGAATAAATCTTTTCAGCTGTTCCATGCGTTATTTCCATAAACGAATTACGTACTAAATTCGCCTTTTTAACATAATTAACAATTGAATTACTATCATTTAGTTGATCTTTTACAGTTGGGAATGGATACTTGTCAACATCATCGCATTCAGTTGAACCAGCAACAGGTTTACAAGTATATGAGTCACCCCAATTCATAGGTTGCCTTTTATCTTCATCTTTAATAGTTGTGGCCCCATTTGCTTGGGGTGAAACGGCCATACCAATTTCATCACCATAATAGTTGTAAGTACAGCCATTCATCATCTCTAAAATTCCTTGAGCAAGTTTAACTCTTGATGAATCTTTTTTACCACTAACAGAGCCAACAAGTCTTCCAGTATCATGATTAGCCACAAAAACAGCAGGAATGCCACTTAACCCAGAAACTTCTTCTAAATTTTTGTTTATTGCATATGGATAATAAGTTGCATCTTTCCTTGAAACAGATTGACATATATATCCATCAGACAATGCGTCTTCAAACATAAAGAATCCATCACATCCAGATGAATAATAAATCTTATTTTCATTTGGAGAATTCCAACTTCCTTCACCAACGATATATGCGGAAGGCTTTATTTTTTTAGTTTCATTATTAAGCCAAGTAAGGAACTGCTTATTTCTTTCGGTATCATTAGTAAAATAACTAGTCACAGCATCCAATCTAAATCCATCAATATTGTGATCAATAAGCCAGAATTTCAGAATACTTTTAATATCGTTCGCAAGATAGCCACTAGGCTCGTCTAATACATTTTGAAGATTTAAATCAGGCATACCACTCCAAAATCTTGACTCATATGCTAATTCACCACTTTGTGTATAGCCAACAGGAACAGGTGAACCAGCAACTAATTTTATAACATTGTAGTAATTATAGTATTGATCAGTAGTTTTATTTCTTAGGTGATCATAAATGCATTTAGTAAACCATTCATTTGAATCGCTGCTATGATTTAAAACTAAATCAAGCAAAATAGTCATTCCTTTATCATGACATTTAGTAACTAAATTATCATAATCTTGTAAAGAACCAAATTTAGGATCAATTGTTTTATAATCATCGACATCATATTTATGATACGAATCTGATTTATGAACCGGCGTTAACCAAAGACCATTATAACCAAGATTACTAATATAATCTAATTTATCACTTATCCCTTTAATATCACCTATTCCATCAGCATCGCTATCGCTAAAACTATAAGGAAAGATTTGATACATTGTTCGATAATTATCTTCACATTTAATTGGAACTAGATTCTCTGCAATATGGTCGCCATGTGTCGAATCATTACCACATGATGAAAGTATTGCTGAAAAAGCAATAAGAGACAAAATTGATAAAGACTTTAACACATTTTTCATTAAATTAGCCCTTTACTGCACCACCAGTGATGCCTTCAACATAATAACGCTGTAAGAAGAAGAACAAGATAACAATTGGAACTGAAACAAATACTGCTCCAGCACAGAATCTAGTAAAATACAAACCCGAATTTGTTGGGGTTAGCCATTGTTGCAAGCCAATCGCAACAGTCCAAGAAGTTTTTTCAGCACGACCAACAAGATAGTTAGCCATCATAAAATCTCCCCAAGGACCAATAAATGAAACAAGAATTGTATAAATAATAATTGGTTTACTTAATGGGAGAATAATCTTCCAAAAAATAACATTTTTACTTGCACCATCAATCTCGGCAGCTTCATCAAGAGATTTACTAATCGTATCAAAGAAACCTTTTGAAATATAGTAGCCCATCATTGATCCACTGATATAAACAAGAATTAAACCAAAAACACTAGTTGATAAGCCTATTGTTTGTAAAATCTTATAAATTGCAATCATGCTTAAAAAACCAGGGAACATACCAATAATTAGCATAAATTTCATAAGACCTTTACGTCCTTTAAATCTTAATCTTGATAAGGTATAAGCCGTCATTAAAACAACTATTGTTTGTACAATTGAAACTACAACTGAAATAAATAAAGTGTTGAGATACCATGTAAAGAAATTGTAATTAGAGTCAGTAAATAATTTAACATAGTTTTGAAGGGTATAATTAAACCCTTCTGGAAACATCGTGGTTGAAAGTCCAACTGTATCACCACGAATAGACTGAATAATCAAATAGAAAAATGGAAAAACCCAGAAGATAACGAGAACAATTAAGAAGATGTAAAGCAAAGCGTTAAAAATGATTCTACGGACTTTTGCACCAACATTTTTGCTAGCTTTTCGATTTAAATAGTTCATTATTGGAAATCCTCCTCATTCTTAACACTACCAATTTTTGAGTACGTTAATAAGGAAGCAAGAGCAACAATAATAAACACAAAGATACCAATTACTGAAGCCATATCATATGATTGATCATTAACTGTCAATTTATATAGCCAAGTAATTAATAAATCAGTTTGACCAGCAGTAGCTACCATATTTACATCATATGATGGTCCACCACCAGTTAAGAGATAAATAATATTAAAATTATTAATATTTCCAACAAAGGCACTAATCAAAGATGGCCCCATAACAAAATTCATATAAGGAAGGGTAATACGTGTAAACATTTTGTATGGATTAGCTCCATCGATACGAGCAGCTTCATATAAATCATCGGGAATATTCATTAAAATACCGGTACAAGATAAAACAGTATAAGGAACGCCAACCCAAAGGTTAACGAGAAGAACTGTACATTTAGCAATTGACGGATCAAGTAACCATCGTACAGCGTTTCCACCAAGTTTTGTAATAATAACGTTATAAATACCATCAGTAGCCAACATCTTCGACATTAATAATAGTGAAACAAATTGAGGTACAGCAATAGTCGTGACAAGACAAGTACGCCAAAACTTTTTAAATTTAATTCCTTTTTTATTAATAATAATCGCAACAACCATTCCTATAAAATAATTAGAAAACGTCGCAAGAACCGCCCAAACAATTGTCCAAAGAAGAACAATACGGAATGTATAGGCAAATTTTTCGCTATCGCCACCAGATAAACCATTACCAGAAATTAAAGTACTGAAATTTGAAAAACCAACCCAAGTAAACAATTTTTCTGGAGGTAGATGTAAATTATTATAATTCGTGAAAGCAACAAAAATCATGAAAATCAAAGGAACAATCGTAAAAATCACAAGACCAACAAATGGTAATGATAACAAAGTTGTGTGATAATACTTATTTCCTAAATTTTTTAAATCATCACGACCATAAGATAATTTCTTATTAATTTCTGTCATGCGTTGAGAATTATAAGCTTGTCTAACACTAGATATCCAAACGATAATCGTACAGAAAATAATAAAAATCGTTAAAACTCCATAAAGCAATATATTAAAAGAGTTATCACCAACTTTTTTAAAGCCATTATCTAATGTTACTGTTGCAACAGTTCCTAATGTGCTAAATTTAGAAATATACTGCCCACCAAATCCAATCATATAAAACGCAAAAACGATTTCGTACAATAAGAAAAGAAAACCTCTTAAATATTGTTTATGAACTATATTACCAAATCCAAAGAAAACAAAAGATAAACGTGTTTTCCAATCGCCATAGATTAAGGCATCAGCAAACTCAGAAAGCGAACTGCCAACTTTTTTAAAACTATTCTTCAGTTTATGTGGAATCGTTTTAAAAAAATTACTTATTTTATATGGAAATTCTACAAAAGAATTTTTTGTTCTATAGCAAAATTTCTTAAATTTATTCATTCCTAAGTATTCTAAATCTGCCATATTTTCCCCTTTCTATAAATGCAACTATCTAGGGGCTTTTGACCCCTAGATTAATTCAGATTAGATATTATTTCGAAGCACTTTCAATATCGTATTGTAATTGCTTTAAAGCTCTCTTTAATGCAGCTTCGGTATCGTAAGTACCTTTGACACCTTGCGTCATATCATTATATAGACCAGCACCAAACTTTTGGATTGGTGTCCAATAGTTGCTTGGAACCGAATCTTGAACTCGATAGCCCTTAGCATATTGGGCATTTAAACCGATAAGCGCGTAGTCATTTTTAACAGCATCGCTCTTTTGTGCAGCAAGATTTGATGGACCTGCACCAGTGCTTTGATAACGCTTAATTTGGAAATCAGTATCAGTTAAGTATTTAGCAAAAGCGTGTAACTTAGTTAAATTATCACCAGTACTATCGCCTTGTGCGGATTTACTATATGGATTGACACCCATCATCTTGAATCCACAGAAAGTCTTCATTTGATACTCTTTATTAGCACCACCTTGAGCAGTTGTGCGACCTTCAAGAGTTGGTAAAAAAGTAGCGGAAGCGTTGTCACCCCAAGCTGACTTAATTTCAACAGACTTCCAGGTTCCAGAAATTGCAGCAGCTAATGGATGCTCTTTATCCTTAAGGTATTTAGTAATATTATCGTTTAAGTGAGTTCCACTAGTTGCATCACTATAAATAAAGTGCTTATTTGCGCTACCATCGACATTTAAGAAAGTATTCTTCATACTTTGAGCGGCTTCAAGACCGATTGTATAATCTTGGGTTCCATCAGCAGCAGTTTGATAACCAAACCAACATTTAGCATCAGTTTGTGAACCTTTTTCATCATAAGTAACTTTATAATCACCACCAGTAGCAAAGAAAACACCCGAATCATACCAACTATCTCCAATACCCCAAGTGACATAACTATTAGCCCAATCTCCACCTTTTTCATCAAGAGCAGCATACATGTCTCTTAATGTGTAGCCATCTTTTAAAGAATTGGTTTTAGAATCCCAAATTGAAGTCCCTTCAAAAGCTGACTTATTGAAATACATATAATATCCATTATCGGCAGTAACTGGATAAGCATAGTAACCATCACCAATTTTTCCAGCTTCAGTACTGGCCTCGACATTATTAGCTTTAATCCAACTTAGATTATCACCAGTAACTTTTGATAAAGCACCAATACGATTAAGATTGCTTAACATATCATTGGCAAAAGTATAAACTTCGGCACCAGCTTGTGGATCAATTGACATTGCACTATAAGCACCAGCATCACCACTCGATCCATAAGCAAAATCAACATCCCAACTATTAGCAGTCGCATATTCTTTAGCGGCTTCTAAGTAAATTGTTTCATGATCAGCTGGTCCCCAAATCATAATTGTTGGTTTGCCACTACCACATGAAGCTAAACTTACAACTGCAGCAATCGATAAAATCGATGTCGCAAGTACGCCCAGTCCTTTTAAATTCTTTTTCATATTTTCTTAATTTACCCCCTGAATTTAAATTTATATTTTGCACACCTACGGTGCATTAATACCTAAATACGACTAGATTCTTTTACAAAACCTAACAACATATTAGCTAAACTGACATCAAGAACATCTTTATTCATTCTCCAACTCCAGTTATAAATAGATAGAGTTGATGGAAAATTCATACGTCCTTCTTTACCTATTGCAAGAAAATCTTGCATTGGACATATAGCAACTTCGGCAGGACTCATGAAATTTAATTCACAAACTTTTAAAGTTAAATCGCGATTTGAAAAATTATCATCATAATCGAGTTTAAAGTATCCACATTGCTCTTTTAAATCATTAAGAAAAACTTCGCGTTTATCATCATCTAACTCATCAATAAATTGACGAGTAGTTTGACTATCATGTGTTCCACTATAGGAGAAAAAATTCTCGGTATAATTTGATGGTTTCCAGATACTATTTGGATCTCCATTAAAACCTTGTATGACGATTTTCATGCCTGGAAAGCCAACTTCTTTCATCATCTTATAAAAACCATCATCTAGTTGACCTAAATCTTCAGCAACTATTGGTAAATCCTTTAATCCTTTAAACACATCTGCTCCTGGTCCTTTAATCCACTCACCATTTCGAGCGGTCTTTTCACCATAAGGAATCGAATAATATCCAGCAAATCCTCTGAAATGATCAATACGAACTAAATCATATAATTTTAGGTTGTATTTTATTCGCCCTTTCCACCAAGCATAATCATCTTTTTTCATATAACACCAATTATATAATGGATTACCCCAAAGTTGACCATCTAGAGAAAAACAATCTGGAGGACAACCGGCAACACATGTTGGTACATGATTACTATCGAGTTGAAATAAATTAGGGTACTTCCAAACTTCTACTGAATCATAAGCGACATAGATTGGTAGATCACCCATGATACTAATATTTTTTTTATGAGCATAATCTTTTAATCTACTAAATTGTTTTAAAAAAATAAACTGTGTCCATTCATAAAATTCAACTAAGTCATCATCTTTTTTAAGAACTTCATCTTCAATTATTTTCGAATAATTTTTAAATTTATCATTCCAAGTGTACCAAGCACTATAATTATGATTTTCCTTAAGAGCCATAAAAACAGCAAAATCTTGATATTCTCCTTTGTTCCGAAATTCTTTGAATTCTTCATCATTGCGATTAAATCGACTGAAAGCTTTTTTAAGAACGACATATCTTTTTTTAAAAAGAATGTCATAATCTACACGCTTTTCGCTTCCCCAATATAATGTTTCATATTCACCAGGAACAAGTAAGCCGTCTTCTTCTAATAAATCTAAATCAATGAAATAGGGATTTAAAGCACGACTGGAAGGAGATTGATAAGGTGAATCGCCAAAACTTGTTAAGGTAAGCGGTAAGATTTGCCAAATATGTAATCCACTTCTTTCCATAAAATCTATAAAATTAAAGGCTTCAATACCAAAAGTTCCTATTCCATATTTAGATGGAAGAGAAGAAATAGGTAGTAATATTCCTGCGTTTCTTTTCATAATAATATACACACTTTTCTATGTAAGCCCTTTCATTATATGAAAAACATTATATTCTAGCAATACAATAAATTAGATAAAGTAATTTTAATCGATAGTATCAACGAAATTTAACTAAAAATATTTTTTGCAAACTTTTAAACACAATTTATGTTAAATACTAAATATAATACCTTTGTTATCAATAATTTTAACAATTTAATAATTTGCTTAATTACATAAGATAGTATCGGGTTTATTCTTATTATATGTATATTTTATTTAAAATATTTATGTTTATAAACTAATATTTGATATTTTTGTTGAAATTTTAACGAATAGATATTTAATATTATCTTAAGGAGATAATTTATAATGAGCGAACTTAAAACTTATACGATTTATCAAGTCTATGTTAGGAATTATACAATTGAAGGGACTTTTATGGCATTAATTGATCAATTAGATTACATTAAAAATCTTGGTGTTAAAATAATCCAACTACTCCCAATTAATGAGATTGGTATTGAGGGAAGAAAAGGAACGCTTGGTTCACCATACGCAATTAAAGATTATTACGCAATTAATCATGAACTAGGAACTCTTAATGATTTTAAGCAATTAATTATGGAAGTTCATTCTAGAAACCTCTTAATTATGATGGATGTGGTATTTAACCACACCTCTCGTGATTCTGTTCTTTTAAAAGAACATCCAGAGTTTTATTATAAAAATAAAGATGGTCAGAATGCTAATCACTTTGGAAATTGGAATGATGTTTATGATTTAGATTATAATTGCGAAACCTTGACTCCTTATATATATAAAGTATTAGAGTATTACACAAATCTAGGAATTGATGGATATCGTTTTGATGTTGCTAGTTTATTACCAAACAAATTTTATCAGTATGCTATACCAAAACTTAAAAGAATAAATAAAAATCTTATTTTCCTTGGTGAAGCTGTTCATCCAAGTTTTGCTAGTTATATTAGAGAAAATAACGGAAACTGCGATTGCGATTGTGAACTTTATCTTGACGGATTTGACTTATTATATCGATATTCTAATTTCGAATATATACAAAAGTATCTAGAAACTAAAAACCTTAAATATCTTAATGATTATAGAATGACTATTAACTTAGAAAATGCACAAAACCCAAATGATGCCTTAAAAATCGGCACTATAGAGAATCATGACCAGCCACGTATCGCAAGTTATACTAATTATGATCCGTTAAGAGAAAACATTATCGCCTTCAGTTTTTTCTTGAAAGGAACTGGGTTTATTTATGGTGGAGAAGAAACCAAAAACTTTAATCAGCCAACACTTTTTGAAAAAGATTTAATAAATTTAAAGGTTGTTGATAACAATTATTTCAATTTTATAAAACGAATGGTCGAAATAAAAAGTGAAAAAAAGAATCTAGAATTATTACAAACGGATTCAATAGATATCGATAAACCTGCTCTATTACTTAAAAATATATATAAAGATGGAAGCGTTGTTTATGGAATTTTTAATTTAAGTGAAAACCCATTAACTATTAAAAATTCAAATCTACAAGATGGAGTTTATATAAATACTATAGATGGAGATAAAGTTATTATAAAAAACAATACTTTAAAAATTAACAAGCCCCTATATCTTAA
>Ga0265294_10004526_pt1 | contig 17346 bp, 14 predicted proteins | sample MunlanPumphouse3_FD_192504 | JGI IMG/M metagenome (GOLD analysis project Ga0265294, IMG submission 192504) | Groundwater microbial communities from a municipal landfill in Southern Ontario, Canada - Pumphouse #3 | ecosystem: Environmental > Aquatic > Deep subsurface > Groundwater | place...
ACTCCCTGGAAGGAGTTAACAGTGCTCTCAAGTTTAAAATCAAAGCCCACCAGGGAATAAACTCTGTTAGAAGAAAGAAAATCATCGACTATTTACTCTCCAAATAGCAACTACATTTTTTTCAATACACCTAAAATTGGAATCAAATCCAAAAATATTATAATAAAATTGGATTCTATTCCAGAAATTTAAGTTTTTATCTCCAACTAACGATAGGATCAGAGTTTATAATTTGGTTAATTCTGGAATCCTGGTTTTTAAATAGGTTAGAACACCTGTCTCTTCAAGTAGTTTCTTCCAGTGAGCTATTTGTTCTGGAGATAGCTTTTTTATGCGAGAATATTCATCGGAACAGCGATTGTTGCTTAAAGTTGAAACTAAATGAGCATTGGTTTTGATGGCAGAAAGTGTTTCGGGTGATATTTCAAAATCTAAAGTGACTGCAAAACGAAGGGCACGTAAGATTCTGAGAGGGTCTTCAGCAAAAGAATGAAGGGGGTCTTGAACACTGCGAATAACTCTTGCTTGTAAATCTTGGTATCCTTTTTGGCAGGGGTCTAAAATCTTAGCAGTCATTATTTCTTGATATAGGGCATTGATAGTAAAATCACGGCGTAAGCAATCGGTATATAAATCAGCAAATTGGACATAAGGATGTCTTTTACCGGGAGGATATTTTTCACTTCTGGTCATAACCAATTCTATTGTTATATCCTTTAGTTTGATTTTAGCGGTTCCGAAGCTTTTATGGATTAGGGGAGGAGAAGTATTGAATTTTTCCTGAAGAAAATAGGCAAGTTTGATTCCGCCTTCTGGGAGTTCCACGGCTATATCTGCTTCAATGATAGTAGTTTCAGGATTTAATAAGAAGTCTCGCACGCAACCACCAGCAAAGTAGGTATGAGATTCAAATTCTGTATCTTTGATGGCTTGGGCAAGTAATTCTCTGAGTTCTGTTAGCGTCATATTAGCTCTCCGATTACGGTATTAGAGACAAAAAGAGCTTTAGAGCTAAGAGAGAGATAGGAGCCATTTTTTTCTATCATACCCAACTGATATAACTTATCCAGTTTTAGGCGTTTATCCTCTTCCAGATTATAGTTAAAGCGTTCTTTAAGTTCATTGAGGTCTATTCCTTGGGTCAATCTTAACCCCATCATAATAAAATCTGAAATCATTTGCTTTGAGGAACAGGATTCAGCCTCTGGCATAATTAATCCTTTATCCAGATTGGCATAATAATCATTAAGATTAAAAGGATTGGTATAGCGGAAGGGAGGTAAAAATCCGGAAGCTGAGGCTCCTAATCCAAGATATGGTAAGCTATTCCAGTAGCTTAAATTATGTTTGGATTGCCTACCTGGAAGACAGAAGTTGGAGATTTCATAATGTTCATATCCAGCTTTTTCTAATTCAGAGCAGATAAGTTCATATTCTTCAGTCAGGAGGTTATCATCTGGTATAGGGGGGACTTTTCTTTCCTTTATCTTTTCAGCTAAAGGAGTATCGGATTCCAGAGTTAAAAGATAACAAGATAAGTGTTCGGGGCTTAAATTTAGAAATTGAGAAAGATTATTTTTTAATGTAGTAAGAGATGAACCAGGGGAACCGTATATAAGGTCCAGAGATAAATTGTTATAACCATATAGATGGCAGAGCTCAATTTTATCCTTTATCTGTTCAGCTTTATGTTTTCTATCCAGAAGATTTAGCTCTTCATTATTCATACTTTGAACACCAATAGAGAGACGATTTACGGGTGTGTTTTTTAAAGCTGATAGATAGGTCTCGGTTATCTGCAAAGGATTTATTTCCAGCGTAATCTCTGTTTCCTTATCAAAATTAAAACGAGAACATATATCTTCAATTTCCTTTGCTTTTAAGAGAGATGGAGTTCCTCCTCCAAAATAGATAGTCTTTACATTTTTTAAATCAGGATGATATTGTAAAAAAAGTTCTATTTCTTTATGGAGATATTCCAGGTAGAGTTCTAGTGAAGATTTTGTATAGGGGACAGTGAAAAAGGAGCAATATCCGCAATGAGTTAGACAAAAGGGGATATGGATATAGACTGCTACCTGGCGAGACGAAATATCCTGTTCCATCGGATATGAGGAGTATCATAAAGTTTATTATATTCTATTCCGCGAGAAAAGAAGATTAACCAGGGACTGCCAGTTATATCTGACCTCTTAAGAAACCCCCAATAACGACTATCCTCACTGACATCACGATTATCACCCATTACAAAATAATGTCCTTCAGGTACCTTAATAGGTCCAAACCAGTCACGGTTAAAGACTTTTCGTTCAGATATACCTTTAGTGCTATCTGGAGGGACAATATAAGGTTTATACCAATCGCTATTAGAAATATAGCCATCCTCTTCATTTTCGGCAAAGGTTTGTTCTATAATCTGGAAAGGAGATTGAGGTGGAGGAGGATATGCAATTCCATAGCATTCATACCCTCTTTCAAAGAGTTCACCGTTAATATAGACCTTTTTATTCTTGATTTCAATGATATCTCCTGGCATACCGATAACTCTTTTAACTATGTTCTTTCGGGCATAATAGGCAATATGCATAAAGGTTAAGGGATTTTTACTGAAAGCAGCTTTTTTATTAATATAGATAGGAGGGAATATCTTGATAAAGTTATCTTTATAATCAGGATGCTCTGGAGTCCATTCTTCAATTTTGGGATAACGAAAAGTTACAATATCCTCTCGTTTTGGATCTTCAATGTAGTATTTAATTTTATTGGCTACAATATAATCACCTGTAAGCAAGGTTTTTTCCATAGAAGAAGAAGGAATCATAAAGTTTTGGAAGGTATAATTACGGATTATCATTGCAACTACAAAGGCAAAAAGGATAGCTTCAATCCAATCCTGTAACCAAGGTTTACGACAACGGAATTTCTTTCCAGGTGGAATTGGAGTGATAGTGTAAGTAGGTTCTTTATATTGCTGTTTTTTTAGTTTTTTCTTTACTGTATCTTTTTCCTTCATTTAAACCTTCAGATAGTACTTTAGCTTTCTTAATTTTTTCTCTAACTTCTTTTGTCAAGCAGTAAATTACTACAATTTCAATAGGCAAGCATTAAAAGAGCTTCAATATCCTCTTCTTTAAAACGAATGATTTCACCCACTGGACCATAAGATAAAATCAGGTCTCTTATTTCTGGAAGTTGTGAGTCTCTAATGCCCAATTCTCTGAGGTTAGTAGGAGAACCCCAGCGTTTTAAAGTTTCACGGCATTTGCGAAGAGCATGAGCTACGCTATCTTCTCCACAAACTTCTTTCACCCACCAAGAAAAACGCTCTGGCTCTCTTTCACTTACATATTCAATCCAGGCAGGGAATATCACTCCCAATCCTTCTCCATGTGCAATTTTGGGATCAATAGCAGAAAGAGAATGTTCTATAGAATGACAAGCCCAGTCTCCTCCTTGTAATCCTACTCCACTTATTCCATTTAAAGCTAAAGTAGCAGACCAGGCAAGATTTGCCCTAGCCACATAATCTTTGGCATCTTCCTGCAATCTATCTGTCATTTTTACGATGGTTTTTATTAATCCTGTATCAATAGCCCTGGTGGCAATAGCAGTTTCGTTCATAAAGATATATTCTAAGATATGAGATATAGCATCAATAGCTCCATTTACTGTCTGTTGAAAAGGAAGAGAGCTCTGAACCGATGGGTCAATAATAGATACCTTGGGATAGAGATGTGATGATGTAATACTCCATTTTTTCTTTTCTGCACTTAAGGTTAAAACCGAATTTCCATTCATCTCACTTCCAGTTCCAGAGATAGTAAGAACCGTAAAAATAGGTAAAGCACGGGTGATTTTTTCTTTTTCGGTATAGGCATTCCAGATATCATTTAGAAATACTCCTGCAGCGGTAGCTTTACCGCTATCTATCACACTTCCTCCACCTACAGCTAGAATAGCATCAACTTTGGATTCTTTTGCTAAGGCTATCATTTCCCGAACTTTTTCAACTGTAGGATTAGGTTGCACACCCCAAGCTTCTATCCATTCAATATGGTTTTCTCTTAAGCTTTCACAAACTTGGTCATATACCCCATTTTTACGGATAGAACCTCCTCCTGCAACCATAAGGCATTTATTTATATCCGCTTTTTTCAGTTCTTTCCCTATTTTTTCAATCTTCCCTTTTCCAAACAAGATTCGTGTGGGATTATAAAAGCTAAAAGATTCCATTTTTTTCTCCTTTCCAATGTGCATCCAACAAAATTCAAGCTACAATTACAAATTAAGGCAAATGGAGATTTTAGCAAAGAGAAATGTGTCATCACATATCTAATACTTTAGAGTTTAATTTTTTAAGGATGTTTTTTTCTTGACATTTAAGGAGTTAATATTGCATTCTATTTTTATAGAAGGAGTGTAAAGTGCGACGGATATTTTCTTTTGCTTTATTATTATTTTTATTGGGTGGATTGAATGCCGTTGTTACAGAAGTAGGCTCCTTTCGTGGTTTTTTGTACGGTTCTGAACCAGCTTGTGAATATGATAATTGGATTAGTCATATTTCTGAAGGAAGATTATCTTCTGCTAATGTATATGCTCCCTGGGAGACTCAAAATAACAATTTTGGAGATTATCTTCAGCCCACTGGTACAATGCTGAATCAATGGGAAGAGGTGGTAGTAGATTTTCTTAATTTAAATCTGGCTAGTGCTCAAGCTAAAATTGAACAATATGGCTTTCCTTATCAAGTGGTACAATTTCAAGATCTGGATACAGGTCGGAATCTATTTTTTTTGAGAGAGACTCTTAATGATGACCTTGATACTAATAATACTTCTGACACTTCAGATGATGAAATAGGTAGTTTTGATTATGGCTGGGGTTTATATATCTTTAATCCCTATGCCTCTCGTTCTATAGTGATTACAGTTCCACATCCTGGTGATGATTATCCTGCACCCATTTTTGCTCTGGAAGCATTTTACCAACTTGATGCTAGATTTTTTCTTATAAGTGGTGCAGGTCGTGAAGTTTTGATGACTAATCCCAGTGATAGTAATAGTTCACTCAGTGACCCTTCTCGCAATCCTAATCACCCTTTCAATGTATTTTATCAACATTGCGCAGATCAGATTCGCAATCTTACGGGGAAAAGAGAATTTTCCCTTCAACTTCATACCTATGATTGGAATAAATATCCCTCTAGACCCAATATGATATTCTCTGCAGGACAATACCGTTTATATCCTGCCCTTCCTACTAGAGACAATTCTTTATTTCGTCATGATTTTATTCATAAAACACCTTATCTGGTGCATCCAGCAAACTCTATAGGTGCTAATTCTGTTGTATATATCCAAAATTATTATTCTGTATACTATAACTTAAGCGATCCTGTTGTCTATCATTATGGGAATCAGAGTATTACTATACCTTATAATGAAGACCTTCCTGGAGTTCCCTCAAATCAGCAAATGCTCTATAGTGAAAATCCTAATATGTATGATGTCTATACCTCATTTCTACATGTGGAGATGGATGAATTACCTGCACAATATCCGCAATATACTAGTTACTGGCAATGGTTTTATGGATATGATTCCAATTCTGAGACCTGGGATGTAGAGCAACGCTATACTCGCTTTATTCAGTATTATAGCCCTTGGCTAGATGCACTCTCAGAAGTAGTTGATAGTATGTTGATTTTAAATGATGGAATTGCACCAACTAATCCTTCTAATCTACGAGTAACTAATCTTTCCAATAATTATCTAAATATTAGCTGGGACCGAAGCTATAGTTATGATTTTGATAGCTATATAATTGAATTACGCTATGAAATTAATGGTGATTATGTTTGTTACTTTTATGATAGAGATACTAATTCAAAATTAGCCTGGCAAAATCTAAGTTCCTTTTCTTTAGAGCTTCCATACTCTAATAAGGTCTATTATTTGAAGCTTCAAGCCAGGGACAAGAATATGAATTATAGCCTTTTTACGGAAGAAATTGAAATCTGGAATTATACCTCTGTTTTCTCTAATTTTAATGCCAGTCCTCTGGATTCTGCGGTTAATCTAACCTTTTCTTCCCCTTTGAGTTCCATTCAGGGTTTTAACATTTATCGTAAAGAAGGTGATGAACCCTATCTTCAGATTGCTTCCTGGACGAATAATTCTTCGTTACTACCAAATTCCACCCATAGTTACTTTTATTCGGATACAGGTCTTATCAATAACACTATTTATCGTTATCAAGTATCTGTCGTTTATAATGACGGTTTTGAGCAATTTCACTGGAAAACTCTGATTACCAGTCCCTACAGAGCTTATGGTTTTTGTTTGTACAATCAAGATAGTGGTATGCAAGATGTTCTATCTATAGGAATAAATCCTCTGGCTAAGGATAATGCAGACAATTATGATGAAATAAGAACTAATCTGAATGGTTCTCTCATTCTGGTATCGGTATCACCAGATAGTTTAAATTATTTCAACCGAGATATAAGAACCGTTTATGATGTAGATAACACTTATAAATGCTGGCTACTTTGCTATCGTTGCTCAACTCCAGGACAAAGATTATTCCTTATTCCATCTACTGAGATGATAAATCTAGGGAATGACCTTTTACTTTATGATATTGATAAAGATAAATGGATAGATTTAAGAGAGGAACCCTATAGCTGGATAAATAATGACACTCAATGGCATAATTTGGATCTTTATTGGGGAAAAAGACTTCCTCTCGTGGAATTTCAGGAATCAACTGACTTCTTCATTTATCAGAATGAGCCCCTTAATCTACAGTATAAAGTAATCAATCGTTTTAGAGTGCAATCTGTGGATTTATATTTTGTTTCACTTCAGGACACTATCTTAATTCAATCTGGTTTACCTCCCGAGATAACTGATTGGCAAATCCTAAATCCTCCTTTACTGAGTGAAGCACAATTACTGGTTCGTCTACATTTATTAGATGATTCCACTTTAAACTTTTATTCCACTACGAGATTTAATGTGCTTCCTCAGACTATTTTATATCAGCTACCAGCGGGATATTCCTTGATCAGTTTCCCATTTAGCAATTTTAACTTTCCCTCTTATGAAGTGCTGGGTGAATCAGCTTTAACCTGGTTCTGGGATACTTTCCAGCAATGGACACCTACTATACAGTTAAATAATCATCAAGGTTTTTTGGTATATCAGCCTGAACCTTATGAATTTATGATTCCTGCTGAATTACCTTCAACTCCTATTAATTTTACCATTTCTCCGGGATGGAATCTTCTGCCTAATCCATATTATCATTCTTTTGAGTTGAAGAATCTTTATTTTCAGCACTTAAGTAATTTAAAAAGCTATAATGATTTGGTAGAAGATGCGCTTATCTTTCCTTTTGTCTATTTATATGATTCTGAGGGCTTCAGATTAGCCAAGATTATTCCTCCTGCCCAGGCTTTCTTCTTCTATTATGCAGGAGAACAACCTTTACAGCTAACTCTTAATCCCACTTATTACGATGGACCTCCTATCACTTGGCAGGAACGATGGAGTGCTATTATCAGCGTTTCTGATGGAATCCATACTAAGGATAGCATTCAGATAGGAAGTGCTGATAATAGCACAACAGATTTTGATTTCCTTTACGATTTATTAAAAGCTCCAGCATTTCCTGAAATTATCTATAGATTGTCTTTAATCAATCCTGATAATCGTTTTGTGCTTCCTCTGCAAAGTGAATATAAAGGACTGTATCCGGATTATAATCCTACCGAAAAGATATGGAATTATCAATTAGAGCTCTATGCTTTAACGCCTTTATGTTTCAATCTTAATACTTTTTCTATGCCCGAAGATTATACTGCAGAATTGTGCTTTGAAGGAAGGATTTTTCCTCTTGAAGAAGGACAGGAACTTTGGCTTTCTCCTTCTCATACCGGAATTATCACTGGCTGGATTAAAATAAGAAGTTATACAGTAGGGGTATCTGATTCGGAAATTATTCCAGAGATTTCTATCTATCCCAATCCTTTTCATCAAGAACTTAACATAGAGCTCAAAACTATTTTTCCTAAAGTTACGAAAGTCTCCATTTATAATCTTAAAGGGCAAAAAATCTGGGAGAGAAAGATAGATAAAAATAGCTCCAATTCTCTCATTTGGGACGGGAAAGATATAAACCATAAATCGCTACCTTCTGGGATTTATCTCTTAAAAATAGATATTAACAAGAGAATAACCTATCTTTATAAAGTAGTTAAGTTTTAAAGGTTTAATGCATCCTTGTCGTTTTGTGATAAGTAAAATTATTCATAAAGATATCAGGATTGACACTCTTGAAGGATAATCAAATTTAGGTCATATAAAGCTGGTTTATTTTTATAGCTTAAATAATATCAATAAGTTGAGTATATAATTAATATCTATTCTGTATAAAGAGAGAAATATTATGTTGTTTATCAATAGTTTAAACCACTATGCTCCTTTTAACATAGCCTGTGAAGAGTATATCCTGAATCATTTCCCTCAGGATGTATTTTTTCTTTATCGCAATGATTCCTCTATTATAGTAGGACGACATCAAAACACTTTAGCGGAAATAAATTTGGATTATGTAAAGAAGCATAACATACCTGTAGTGCGTCGTTTAACAGGTGGAGGAACAGTTTTTCACGATCTGGGTAATCTCAATTATTGTTTTCTTATGAATCGTAACGGGGATGAAGATCGCGGTTTTGCTAGATATACTGCTCCCATTCTTGCAGCTTTGAAAAATTTGGGCATTGATGCAAAGTTGGAAGGTAGAAATGACCTTACTATTAAAGGAATGAAATTCTCCGGAAATGCAAAAGCAGTGTATTCAAATAAAGTACATCAACATGGCACTATCCTCTTTTCATCTAAAATTACAGACCTCAGTGCTGCTTTAAAAGCGAATCCCTTGAAGTTTAAAGATAAAGCGGTGCATTCTGTTGCTGCTAGGGTTACTAATATTTCCGAACATCTATTAAAGCCTGTAACTCTGGAAGAATTTATCCAATTAATACAGAACGAGGTGCTAAAATTTTATCCAGATTCCAGAGAATATCGCTTAACTGCAGAAGATGAAAAAAGCATTAATACTTTGATGAAGAATAAATATGAAACCTGGGAATGGAATTTTGGACATTCTCCAGCTTATAATCATATTCAAATGATAAGATGTCCTGCAGGAACAATTGAATTTCATACAGATGTTCATAAAGGTAAAATCACTGGGTTACGAATTTATGGTGACTTCTTTGGAGAACTTGATCCTTCCGAACTAGAATTAGCTCTAATAGGTCTTCCTCATCGTGTAGAAGCTATTCGTAAGGTTCTGGAAACGCTTCCCTTGAATGAATATTTTGGAGAAGTAGATATAGAAGACATTCTTACTGGTCTCATCTGATATCATTTAAAAAAAGAGCCAGTAAAAAGTCCTTGACCATAAACCTATCTTTTTTTAATAGTTTATTTATCCATATTAGGAGCTGTAATGAATATACATTTTCGGGATGTTCAGGCTGGCAGCGTGGAAGCTCGTGCTGTCCTTGAAATAGCGGATGGTGTTTTTCTTAATGAAATTACCATACTCAATATTAATGGTGAAATTGTAGTGGAATTTCCCAAAAAGAGCTTTGTAGGTAAGAATCATCGTACTTATTACCTAGATATTATCACTTTTGAAGATAACGATAAACGTTTGGTTTGGGAACTGGAGATTAAATCTGCCTATAAAGAATGGCGTAAAACCAATAAAAAAGTTTTAGTTTACGAACAAAATAAAATAGATGGAGGATCGAAATGATTAACGATCTACAAGAAATCCTTTCAGTAAATATTCGCGGAATGAAGCGTTCTGCTATCCGCGAATTATTAAAGTATCTCAATCAACCTGGCTTGATCTCCTTTTCTGGAGGTTTTCCTGCTCCTCAATCTTTTCCCGTAGAAGAATTAAAAGGGATTATTGCTGAAGTGATGGAAAATGAGCCCTATTACGCTCTTCAGTATGGAACCACCGAAGGAGATAATCTTTTACGGTCTCAATTAGCTGATCGTTATAAGAAGCTTGGAATTGATGTAACTATGGATAATATCATAATTACCACTGCTTCTCAGCAGGCTTTAGACCTGATAGCGAAAAGCTTTATTGATCGTGGAGATACTATTATTGTGGGACTTCCTACTTATCTGGGCGCTCTCAGTGCTTTCAATTCCTATGGTGCTGATATGATTGGTATTCCTATGGATGATGAAGGTGAAATCCCGGAGATTATGGAAGACGAAATTAAAAAGTCTATCAATCGGGGTGAAAAACCCAAATTTATTTATGTCATTCCAGATTTCCAAAATCCTGCTGGTATGACAATGAGTGAAAAGCGTCGTAAAGAAATTATTGATATCGCTCATCGCTATGATATTCTTATCCTGGAAGACAGCCCTTATCGCGAATTACGTTATGAAGGCGAATCTCAACGCACTCTTTATGAACTGGATGGAACTCAACAGGTAGTGCTTTTAGGCACTTTCTCTAAGATTTTCTGTCCAGGTTTTCGCATTGGATGGGTGATGGGTCATCCTGATGTTCTGGATAAAGTTGTAATTGGAAAGCAAGCAACCGATCTTTGCACTCCTCCTTTCACTCAGCGTATTGCAGCTCGTTATATGGAAAAGGGTTATCTGGACCCCAAGATTAGTGAAATCTGTAAGATGTATAAATCCAAACAGAAAGTTATGCTGGAAGCTCTGGATGAGTTTATGCCAGAAGAATTTACCTGGACAAAACCGCAAGGTGGTCTTTTCTTAATGGCTACCGGTCCTGAATGGATTGATACAGATGCTTTGTTGATAGATTGTATCAAAGAACAAAATGTAGCCTATGTAGCAGGTACCTCTTTCTTCTGTGATGGTAAGGGACAGAATACTATGCGTCTGAACTTCTCTTATGAATCAGAAGAGAATAACCGTGAGGGTTGTCGTCGTTTAGGTACCTTCTTAAAAAAGGTGATTGCCAACAAATCCTGAAATTGCAATATAAACTAACTAAAATTATAAATTGGGAGGTATAATGCCTAAAAAAGTCCAGAAAGACCGTATAGGCATGATTATACGCGAGGAAGATACTCCAGAAAAGATGGAAGTTGAACTTCCAGAAATTAAGGAAACGGGTGATGAATCCTCCCCTGTACTTATCTATTATAACTGGTGTAAGAAATGTGGCATCTGTGTTGCTTTCTGTCCCACTGGTTGTTTAGGAAGAAAAGCCGATGGCTCACCATATGTTTTAGCACCAGAGAAATGCATTCATTGTGAAACCTGTGACCTTCTTTGCCCTGATTTTGCTATTACTGGCGCTAAAGAACGCTAAGGAGACCAAATGCCTAAGTCAGATACAAAAAATTCTAATAATATGAATAAAGAAAATAAAACCACTCCCACAAAAAAGATAGAAGAGTTACAAACCCATAAAGAAAGAAAAACTGTCCTGATGCAGGGCAATGAAGCTGTAGCTTATGGTGCCTTGGATGCAGGATGCAATTTCTTTGCCGGCTATCCTATTACTCCTTCTACTGAAATAGCAGAAATCCTGGCTGCAGAACTTCCTAAACGAGGCGGTGTATTTGTCCAGATGGAAGATGAGTTGGGAAGTATCTGTGCTGTAATAGGGGCATCTTTAGCAGGTGCAAAAGCTCTAACTGCAACCTCTGGTCCCGGTTTTTCTCTTATGCAAGAAGGTATAGGCTTTGCTAGAAGCACAGAAACTCCTTGTGTGGTAGTTGATGTGCAACGCGTGGGACCTTCAACTGGAATGCCAACCAGTTGTGCTCAAGGTGATATTCAACAATCTCGTTGGGGCACTCATGGCGATAGTCCCGCTATTGTCCTTTATCCGGATAGCGTTAAAGAAAGCTATGAACTTACTATCCGTGCTATTAATCTCTCTGAAAAATACCGTACCTGCGTGATTTTGTTACTGGATGAAGTGCTGGGTCATATGCGTGAAGCAGTTAGACTTCCTGATATTTCAAATGTACGTGTAATCTCCAGAATTAAACCTACCGTCCCACCTCATTGGTATAAACACTACGAGGATAACGAGAAATATCCTTTTCCCTTAGCCAGTTTTGGGGAAGGATATCGTTTCCATGTAACTGGACTCACGCATGATGCCCTCGGTTTTCCTACGAATAAACCTAATGAAGCAGCGGAAATGATGGCAAGACTGAAGAAAAAGATAACCTATAATATTCGTGACCTGGTTCAGATTGAAAGCTTTCAGATGGAGGATGCTAAAATTGCTGTTTTTGCTGCGGGAATTACTGCTCGTTCTGCTAAGGCAGCAGTGACTCTGGCAAGAAAAGAGGGAATACCAGCAGGATTGCTGCGTCCTTTGACTATCTGGCCCTTCCCAGATGATGCGGTGCGTAAAATGTTACGTAATGTGGATACGGTTATTGTGCCCGAATTGAATCAGGGACAGCTAATTAGGGAAATTGAACGTTTAGTCAAAGACCGTAGTGATAGCAAACTGATAAAAATTCAAAGAGTGGATAGCAAACTAATTCCACCTCAGGATATCCTACAAAAAATCAAGGAGGGAATTTAAAATGCCAACTATACCTCAAAAAATTATCCATGAATATCTACGGCACGATAAGAAATTCCCTCATGTGTGGTGTGCTGGTTGTTCCAATGGCATAGTGCTCGGTTCAATCATCAGAGCTATTGCGGGTATGAATCTGGACCGAAATGATATCGTTATGGTATCTGGAATTGGCTGTTCATCACGAATGCCAGTTTATGTGGATTTCAATACTCTTCACACTTTACATGGAAGAGCTATTGCTTTTGCTACCGGAATTAAACTTCATAAACCCCATTTGAAGGTCATTGTGGTCACTGGTGATGGTGATTGTGCTGCCATCGGTGGAAATCACCTCATCCATGCTGCCAGAAGAAACATTGACCTTTCTGTGATTATGCTCAATAATAATATCTATGGAATGACCGGGGGTCAGGTGTCGCCTACTACTCCTCATAAAGCCTATGCTACAACAGCTCCTTATGGTAATATAGAACCTGATTTTGATGTTTGCAAATTGGCTATAGGTGCAGGAGCTACTTATGTGGCAAGAACTACGGCTTTTCATACCCAGGAAACGCAAAATATGGTTAAAGAAGCCATAGAACATCCTGGCTTTGCTCTAATTGAAGTTATATGTGCCTGTCCAGTGATTTATGGTAGATTGAATAAAAAAGGTGGAGCTCCAGAAATGATGAAGGAAATGAGAGATAATTCTATACCCCTTGCTGCTGTAGATAAACTGCCTCCCGAAAAAGTGCAGGGAAAGATTATCCGAGGCGTACTGCATAAAGATATTCGTCCCGAATACTGTGCTCTATATGCTGATTTGGTCAAAAAAGCGCAAGCTCTGGGAGGCTCAGAATGAAATATCCCTATGAAATACGCCTTTCTGGAAGTGGAGGACAGGGACTGATTCTTGCCGGGATAGTTCTGGCTCGTGCTGCAGTTCTGGAAAATCACTATGTTACTCAAACTCAAAGCTATGGACCCGAATCAAGAGGTGGCTATTCTTATGCTGATGTCATAATCAGTGATGAAGAGATATATTTCCCCGAAGCTGTTTCTTTTGATTGCCTACTGGCTCTTAATCAGGAATCCTGCGATAAATATCTCTTTGACCTTAGAGAAAATGGAATTCTCATTGTGGATACTAGCTTTGTGGAAAATATTGCCGCAGTAGTGGAAAATACCTACGAAGTTCCTTTCACGGAGATCGCTATAGAAAAACTGGGTAGTCCGATTCCTACTAATATTATGGTACTAGGATTTTTGGTTAAAGTTACCGGTATCGTAAAAACCGCATCTTTACAAAAATCTATTGAGGAAAGTGTGAAACCTGCCTTCGTTGACCTCAATATAAATGCTATGAAATTGGGTATGGAATTAGCTAAAAATTACGGAAAATAGAGGACCTGATGATTAAACATATCTCTCATATAGGCATTGCCGTTAAAAATCTGGATGAAGCTATTGCTGTTTACGAAAAACTTGGCTTAAAACTTGAAGGTATTGAAGAAGTTCCATCTCAAATGGTTAAAGTTGCCTTCTTCCCCTGTGGAGAAACTCGTCTGGAATTGTTGATGCCCACTTCTCCCGAAAGTCCTATCGCTAAATTCATTGAGAATAGGGGAGAAGGTATACAGCACATCGCTCTCGCAGTGGATAATATAAAGGAAGAACTTACCAAAGCTCAAGAAAATGGCTTTCGCTTAATAGATTCTCAACCAAGGCCAGGTGCTCATCATTCGGAAATCGCTTTTCTACATCCAAAATCTACTCTCGGTGTCCTGATAGAATTATGCCAGGAAAAAGAAGAATGATTCTCTCTTCAAACAGATAATCATCCCTGATAATTAATACAGAGAATTATTCCTGATAATTAATGATTAAATATAGCCAGTCCTTGTTGACTGGCTATATTCTTTGGGAGTTAAATTTAGGAGAATTAATTCGTATAAAAACTGATGTATAAAGAGTAAAATGAGTGAACTCTGTAAAAGCTCCTCCCTTTAATAAATTCACAGAAAAAACCTGATGCATAAATAGTAAAACGAGTCAAATTTGTAAAATTCCCCTCCCCTTTTTAATAAAAATAGCAGCAAAACAATAAATTCGCAGAAAAATGGATAAATTCGCAGAAATTGGGATAATTTCGCATAAAAATAGATAATTTCGCACCCCTATTTTACCCTTGTCTCTCACCTATCACTTTTAATATCAATAAGTTATACTGAATTTTATATCCCTTTACTAACCCCTACCTCCCCCTTCTCTTTTTAGCCAAGAAAGAGTCAAGAGAGAGTCAAGATGTATATACTAACTAATTATATACTAGTTATTTAAACCATATCTATTTAAATATATACTTAATTAATTATGTACTAGTTATTTAAATCAAAATCTGTATAGTTATATATAGTATATCTCTACTTATTCTAGAATAATATAATAATATATATATATAAATTTATTACTTTCTATCAGAATCTATAATTTTCTATCAGGGACTATAAGGGAAGTTTCAGAATATACCTAACTTATTTATATAAGAATAAGTTAACCCTATTTTCCCCTATTTTTCACCTGCGAAATTATCCATTTTTATGCGAAATTATCCTTCCACTTGCGAATTTATCCCTGCTAGGCTATACTCTTTATTAACGCTTTTCCTAATGTTATCCCGTTAAAAATTATTTACTCTATCTAACGAAATGATTGACAATAAGATATAAACTGATAATAAAAAAGTTCAAAAAAATTACAAAAAAATTACTTGACAGATATATTAATATTAGTGTAGCTCGGTGTAAACCAATAATAACACCGAATTTAAAGAATGATATTTATTATCAAAATGTCTTAAGAATCTCCGCAGCTTTAAGCTGTAACTATTTATTCAACTATCAACTCTCACAATTAGGCAAGAGGTTTGAAGAGAAGTTTTATCTCTTTACCTCTAGGTTTTTTATAATTTTAATCTAAAACTAACTTTTTCAAAAAACTAAAAAAGAGAGAAACTAAAAATGAAAAAGACGCTTTTATTCGTATTATTATTACTATGCACCAGATTTATCTTCGCTCAGAGCGATATATGGCTCTGGGCAAAGCAAGCTGGTGGAACTTACTCCGATGAGGGCAATGGTATCGCCATTGATTCCTCGGGAAACAGCTATGTTACTGGTCGTTTTCAGGGGACTGCTACTTTCGGAACTACAACTCTCACCACTACTGGAAGTAGTGAAATTGCTGATATTTTTGTAGCCAAACTGGATAGTAGCGGCAATTGGCTCTGGGCAACGAAAGCTGGAGGAAATGACCGGGATTACGGCTATGATATCGCCACTGATTTCTCGGGAAACAGCTATGTTACTGGTTATTTTAACGGAACTGCTTCTTTCGGAGGTACCACTCTTACCAGTAGTGGATATATAGATATTTTTATAGCTAAACTGGATAGCAGCGGTAATTGGCTCTGGGTAAAAAAAGCTGGTGGGACGAACTATGATGGCGGCTATGGTATCGCCATTGATTCCTCGGGAAACAGCTATGTCACCGGTTATTTTCAGGGGTCTGCTTCTTTCGGAACTATAACCCTTACCAGTAATAGTAACAGCAGGGATATTTTTGTAGCCAAACTGGATAGTAGCGGTAATTGGCTCTGGGCAAAGCAAGCTGGAGGAACTAGCCCTGATTACAGCTATGGTATCGCCATTGATTCCTCGGGAAACAGCTATGTTACCGGTTATTTTGAAGGAACTGCTTCTTTCGGAACCACAACCCTTACCTGTACTGAAGATATTGATATTTTTATAGCCAAATTGGATAGTAATGGTAATTGGCTCTGGGCAAAGCAAGCTGGAGGAAGTTACTGGGATATGGGCTATAGTATCGCCATTGATTCCTCGGGAAACAGCTATGTCACTGGTAATTTTGGTGAAACTGCTTCTTTCGGCACTACAACCCTTACCAGTATTGGATCTGCTGATATTTTTGTAGCCAAACTGGATAGTAATGGTAATTGGCTCTGGGCAAAACAAGCTGGAGGAACTAGCAGCGTTGCATATGGTTATAGTATCGCCACTGATTCCTCAGGAAACAGCTATGTCACTGGTTATTTTGATAGTACTGCTTCTTTCGGAAGTATAACCCTTACCAGTAGTGGAGATTCTGACATTTTTGTAACCAAACTGGATAGTAATGGTAATTGGCTCGGGGCAATAAAAGCTGGAGGAACTCAGCGCGATATTGGCTATGGTATCGCCATTGATTCCTCGGGAAATAGCTATGTTACCGGTTGTTTTCAGTGGATTTCTTCTTTCGGGAATATAACCCTCACCAGTAGTGGAAGTTTTGATATTTTTGTAGCCAAAGCCTATATACCTTACGATTCCAATGATATAGTTGTAGTAGAAGGAACTACGGGACTTGGAGCTATCTATCCTAATCCCTTCAATCCAGTTGCCAATATTCCTTATAATCTGTCAGAAATATCTAATGCTGATTTCTATATCTATAATGTCAAGGGCCAGCTTGTGCGTCATATCAATGTTGGACCTCAACATCCAGGATATTACCAGATTAGCTGGAATGGAAAAGATGATAATGGTAAATCTTGTAGTAGCGGTATCTACTACTTTATTATGAAAGCTGGGGAACAGACCTTCCAGCGTAAAGCAGTATTATTGAAATAAACTCCTTGTTAAGAAGAACCAACAAAAGAAGACCCAGCTTTCT